>OLFZ01000128.1_pt1 | contig 87538 bp, 121 predicted proteins | sample 1604861 | NCBI WGS metagenome assembly OLFZ01 (sample SAMEA3888895, study PRJEB22519) | human gut metagenome | biome: human gut; feature: human-associated habitat; material: faeces | place: Denmark | collected 2011 | reverse complement strand
TCTCTGAAACATCAAGCGCATTCAGCGAACACTCGTCAGAAATCAAATGCTGGATCTGCCGGACACATCGCACAGCAAAAAGGCGCACTTCCGGGGCATCGATGCTCCTAAGTGCCCATATCGCATCATCCAGTCCATTCGAGTCGAGAATTGATTTGAAAGAAAGCGGTTCGTCGTCAGCATTGGTCTTTCCAAGATATGTGAGCAGTCTTCCCCATCCCTCGCAGCAAGGTGAATGCTCACGGATTTTGTTCAGCGTTGTATAAAACATTTTTTTATGCCCCTTCTTTCTAAAAATGTTTGCTTCCGATGAATGGAGTATTCATTAACCGGAAGCAAATGTCAACAGATTTTTTAAAATTATTTCCTATAAAATTCTCCCCTCCATCCTTCGGCCTTTACTGGCAGACCTTCCGCCCATTGAGGAAGCTTGCACATGATATTTTCAAATTCCTCGACAGACCCAAACCCTTTAAGAACTTCCGCAATAATTTCATCATGAACATGAAACACTACCGGATAATTGGCTTCTTCGAGATTGAACATCGCATTCACCATCAGATCTCTACAGAAAGCTTGTGTAACATTTTCTGAAAGTATGAGATGGTTAAGCGGCCTTCTCACGAATTGTTTTTCTGGCGTCAAGGTCATCGCCGTAACAAGCTTCTTGAACGCTGGCTTTTCTGGAGTAGACCATGCCATCTCCACATCTTCAAGTTTAGGCTCGAAGTAGAAGAGGAACCTGCCACTAGGGAGCTTCATAAGGAGGAATCTCTTATAGTATTGGAATGATACTCCACGATAAGAATAAATTCCGCCCTTATTCGTCATAGCCATGACAGCAGCTTCAACGAGTTTGTGCCAAAGCTTAACCGTCATTGGGTGCCCGTCTCTCCATGCAGCAATAATCTTCTTTCCTTCCTCTTCATCAATGCCCATTCTATCAGCTCCAAAGCGAAGGAACGCGCCGTAACCACCTCCGTATCCACAGTTATGCACAATACGAGGCCCGCAGGATGTATGTATCATAAACCTGCTTTTATCTCCACAATTCAAAAGATCATAAACTTTTTCTATTTTAGTATAATTATCTCTATTAGATAAAATGCTCCCAGTGAGAATAATTTCATCGCTATCATCTTTTTTGATAAACTTTAAAATCGCCATATTTATTTTATTATAGTCCTTAATAACGGCTTCACTCACTTTAATATTCAGATAATTTTGAGCTGTTGAATACTTAGAAAAAATCGTAGCTAAAAAGACGATAATGGAGCATACATATTTAACTTTATCTTCAAGACTCGTGTTCCTTAATCTTTCACCCAAATATACATAAACACCTTTTCTACTTTTAGAATCAACAAAGGATACATTAAAGTCATCTTCGTCAAAATCGGAAAGAATTACTTCAATTCCCATTTCAGCTATAGTTACTTTTACTGAGTATTTCTTCAAACTATAAATAATTTTATCTTGAACTTTTGAGATTTGATAACTCACCCAACTAGAGAATATTTGATATTGCTCACTAGAATAAACTTTCCCATCTCCTAGCCATTTACACAATTCAATAGCTGCATCGGAGTCTATCCAAATATTTTCATCCATCAACCATTTTTGATCAGGCGTAGATTCTACTCCCAAAAAATTAACGATTTCTTTAATACCTTGGCAATATGCTCCATCTGTCAAACACCAGTTTTCTCCATCCCATACATAATCATCTTTAGTTATGTCGACGATTTTTTTTATTCCATAGCTCGTATAAACCATCGTATCCGCAGAGAAGCAAGCCAACGTAGCCGTCTTACCTACTTGACGCTGCTTCTTATCCACATCTTCATATTTCACCCCATAGATAGTTGTAGCTGCAACTTTATACGGGTCAAGGCCATCCCTAAAACCTTGAAGAACATATTCTTCGCCAGCGAGATATGCCAATGCTCTGGCTTCAATCCCGCTATAGTCGGCACAGATAAAATCGTATCCTTTTCTAGCGTGAATCATTGCGCGAAGGCAATCGGAGGCAAGGACTTTAGGGTCTTTCCAATACTGCTGGATAAGATCTAAATTCCCGCTAGCTGCAAGTTCGATATCCATTTCACTGATATCATAATTATCCAAAGGCTTGGAACCTTCGGGGATATTCATATTATTTGTTGAAGGTCTAGTCAAATTTTGCGGTTGAATAAGAGCACCAGCAAATCGTCCGGTAGAGGCTCCATGATAAATCATCGTTCCATGCGCCCTGCCATCATAGCACGAAGTACAGAGCATGGTCTGATATTTTGCCGTAGAAGACATGGCAATAGTCTGGCGGATCTCAAGGAATCTACGAACATCAGAGGGAAGATCAGGACGCTCAAGAAGGTCGGAGATAGCTTGCTTGCTTGCCGAATCAGTATCAACCCCACGAGATTGTAGCCATTCAATAATAGCCTTAGAAGACTTCATGGTAGATACCGCCCCATACGTAATCTCAGAAGCTTCCTCCGTCAAAATATCTTCTACCTTATTTACCATATCCATAATTTTGACTGCGTGAAACCTGTCAATTCCTACTCCACGGTCATTGATCGTCTGGTCGAGCCGCCACACTTTAAGCTCCCGCTCAGGGATAGGAGGAAGCTCCGTAAAAAGAACTTCTTCCGCTACCACGTCCTGTCGACAATATTCAACATATCGTTTAAACATTGGCTCGTCACAAGGATAGACAATATATTGATGGTAGTTTTTAATGGTAGGAATGCCACCTTTTGAAAGCACGGCATAGACATACTCTTGAGTAGCCTTAGCCTTTTCGGGGTCTGGAAATGCGGAAAGTTCGGCTTTACGGAATTTCCTAGGCTTTGACATTTTCATCATCAGCTTATGCCCTTCATTATCCTTCTGAGGAGCGTCTTTTCGCCAAACCTTTACCGCTTGTTCCAGTTTACGGGGGAGGTTGCACATAAGGGCCTGAGACATCGTGCATCGAATTTTCTCTAATGGCAATGGCTTAAACCAGAGAGGCTCCATCTTGAACTTCCAAATGGCTCTTTCGAAAGGGGCGTTATGTGCTGCAATCTCTTCACAATTATCAATAATATTCTGCAATTCATCGTCGCTCAATTCAGTATCAAGAAAATGTCTATATGCCGGAGCTACCCATACACGAGCCTCCTGTCCACATATACGGACAGCAAGCATCATCACCTCAGTGTCGGGATGCGCAGCATATGCGTAAGCTCCACAGGTTTTAATATCTACAGGGGATCTCGTTTCAAAGTCAATTACGGATTTCATCATGCCTCCTTTATTAAAAAAAGATACCAGAATTTTTAACAAATAGCTGGTATCTTTTTTTTTATTTATTTCGTTTCCATGTTTATGTGATTTAGATAAAGAGGCTGTATACTTTCGCCTTTCACCCTACGTTTCGCTGGATACGCCAATTGGCAGACTAAATATTTTTCATCCCACATCATACACCTCTTTTCTTTACAAGGCGCATTCAAGAAAGGACAAATTTTTTCTACTACCCTGAAAGTTCCTTTTGCCATTATATCCTCCGTGCTTACAGAATTTCAATACTTCCGGAGCAAAAGTCCCCACGGCCCCAATGAAGAAGCGGCTTAGGAGGCAACGGGTCGCCTACTGCATTAAGTTCAATGTATTCTTCCATCAAAGAATCGATAAGAGCAAAAGCTTCGTCGATATGAATCTTTGCATGTTCAAATTCTTCAAACACGTCGCTCGGCTTTTCCTCGGACTTAGGAATGGGGAGCCCGGAAATATTGAGGCTTTCATTATTCAAAGTAAACTCAATATTGATGCCGGAGCCAGCGCAGCAAGTAACCGCTGCCTTTTCCGCACGAAGACCACGCAGAAGGGCCATACGAGCCTCGTGAAGCTGGTCCGACTTCTCCGTGACCTTCTCCCCGGTTTCCGCCGAACTTACCGTTACAGTGCCGCTCATGGAGCATTCGTAGGAAGTATTCTCGGTGGTGACAGGTTTGGTGGGATCATTCTCCATGCGCCACCAGAACCACGTCAGGAACGTCTGGCTATCGACTGTGAAATCAAGGTTTCGAGATTCCACAATTTCTTCGAGATTCTTAACATTTGGAATCCCGGCGACCAACTTGAACGACGCCCGGAACTTCTCAAAGACACTATTGGAAGTAGCGAAAAGATACCCTTCCCCTGTTTCGGGATTAAACATGACCGGATAGAAAGAGGGCTTGGCTTTTTCTTCATTGAGCAGTTTGTTCTTCACATTGAACTGAATGTCCTTACGTTCTTCACGATTGGGTTTCTTTCCATAAGTTTCGGAGAAACGTTCAATCCGGTCAGAAATTTCACGCTTGAGAAGATTGGGATCTACCCGCTTAGTGTCGGTACGGAAAAAGAATGCAATAAACCCATTCGCCTTGATGTTGCCTTCGTGGAAATCAGAGGAGCCCCAACGGTCATTAAGGGGGCAGAAGCCTTGCATGGAATCCATTCCCGCTTCCCACTTTTCCTGAAAACGTGCGGCGTTAAGCCCATTGATGATAGTTTCAAGATTATCTTCAACTTCGGTGATAAAACGGATAACGGAAACTTTGGACTTGAGAATAGACATATTTTCTCTCCTTGTTGATGTTTTTTACAACCTATTAAATTACGCTTTCCGTGTCAAGAACTTTTTATGCAGAAGGATACCCTTTTCCATTCCAGTAACGTATAGCATTGATTTCATTATCGGATATAGGACCTCTAGCACGACATTTATTGCATTGCACCTGATAAATATTGACTTTACGATAATTCTTTAATCCGGATCGAATTACGAGCTTCCCCTTTCCCCCGCAGTACAAACAGTTTGATATGGTCATAGCGTATCTCTCAGTATAAACGTAGAGTCCCCGCTCTTTGCTTTTTTTAGCTCGGATGCGGGGACTTTTGTTATAGGGTTTTAGTTCTTCTCATTAATCTGGAGTCGGGAGGAAAGCTTCACACGAACACGTTTTCGTGCGGGCTTACGAACAATTTCTCCGGTAAGGTTTGAACGGAACTCACGGGGGGTCAAGTCTACGACCTTGAAAGTACACAGCCGATGCAGCTTCACGCTACGCCCTGCTTTAAGATTGGCATAAATCACCTCGGTATACGCATTGATAACCTTTTCGATATCAGCACGGCGGAATCCGGTAATACGCATGACGGCATTCGTCAAGTCGCGGCGGCAAACATTGTTGGTCTTTTCATTCTCTGACATTATTTTATTTCCTTATTTTTTATTAGAACGGCAAATCATCGGAAGAAGAATCTTCCGAGCCACCGTAGGTTACATCGTTATTTTCTTCGGTGCCATAGAGTTCGCCAAGGTCGACGGGAGAGCTTCCGGCAAGACGCTGCCCTTCACCAGTCTTTACGACACCCTTGAGGGAAAGGAAACATCCGGATTCGGTTCCCGGCTTGTCATTATAGTAAACGTCCATGATGACATCGGCAATACAACCAGCGTAAAGTTCCTTTTCGATTTCTTCTTTCGATTCGAGCTTCCGATAAGTCGTAGGGCCAGTCTTGACACCAAGAGCGATAGGATACTTATTTTTGACGCTCATGAAAACAATATCGTCGCAATCGCCGCTCGGCTTGTACTTGCCGTCTCGAAGAGGGAAACCATCCTTACCTTGCTTCGACAGATACGTATCAAAAAAGCCGGGCTCACGGAAATCAACTTTCCACTTCTTCTTATCCGGGCCAGCGCCCTCGGTATAAACTTCCTCAAGCACGGAGCGCACTTTCTTAATCGTGTCTACGTCGCTCTTGGGAATGCGCGCTTCAATGCTGTACTGAGGGTCTTTGTTCTTATCATTGGGATTGACTACAGGCTCGGAAAGATGAGGATAAGAAATAGAAGCCTTGAAAATAACGCGCTTAGTAACTCTTGCCATTTTAGTTTTCCTCTTGTTGCGAATAAAATTCGTCGATAGATGTTAATGGATTTACGGATTTACGTTTATCGTTTTCTGGTTTTAATTCCGTACCGGATTCCGGTCTAAATGAGTAGAGATCAATTTCCTCTCCTGTCAAAATACCTTCTAATTTAGATGGCGATTTTAACTTTCTCTCCTCAAAAATTTCATCTCCATATTTCAAACTTAGCTTTTGGGCGGTGAGCGCATTGTCCCTCCAAACTCGTCTCGATTTTCTTTTTTTAACTAGCTTAAACCCCGGAACTAATCTTCCAGCGACAGCGTCTTCATAAGCGGATTTTGCTACCGCTTCGATCCAAGGGGCGTACACAATCGATAGATGCAATATACGAGACTTTTCTTCACTTGTCAAGTGTCTTGGGTCTGGAAGTTCAATATTTTTTTTCTTTTCTTCTATATAATTGTTATAATTTACTAAATATCCAAGATCTTTTTCGATCTGAGGACAAACTCCAAAGGCCGGGCACCATTTACAGTGATCTCCTGATGAAAATTCGGCATCAGGATCTTCTGTCTTTTCTGCCGCAGGGCGTAACTCCGTTTCAGCCCAGAGATAGAGATCATCGATCTTTAGACTGTACGAACTTACCCCGAAACAATCGTTTCTCGGCTGGACAATAACCATTACTACTTCATCAAAGTCGTCATTCGATAATGGCTCTCCTACAATACCCAAAGCGTAGTATTTCATTTGAGAATTGTCAACGGCTGTTACTGGCGTGCTCTTTCCATATTTTAGGTCGAATACATACAGTCTCCTATTCTTATAATCTTTGTAATTACAGTCGCATGTACCGAACATCCCTTCCTTTATCCAAGTAAGAGCGAATTTTTCCTCGACGGACAGCTTCTTGCTATCCCCTTTCTCAAACTTTTCAAAATGAATATTTTCGGATTCGATTTGAACAAGGTCGCCATTCTCGTCCATCCACAATTTTTGATTATGAACTACGTAAAGAATGTGGCCTACGTAAAGAGAGACGCTTTTTATCATCTCTTCTTCTATCTCAAAGGAATCTCCCTTTACGTAGATCTTTTTTCCTTTCTTACATGCGGGATACATCTCATTTTTAAGGCAGAACTCTGCGAGAGCATGGGCCGCCGTGCCCTCTTTTGCTGCGGGGCTGCCTTCGTTTTTCAGCCCTACGCTCATCCTGACGGAAGCGGGGCACGCCATCCATCTTTCTGAGGAAGAAGCTCCTATCCTGCTATGTTTTCCCAATACACTTACCTTTCATTTTTTTTATTCATTGGTTGAATTGTGATCTTCTCGCAAAAGGTCTATATGATTATGAAGTTTCGTCACAATCGTATTATAATATTTCTCATCCACTTCAATGACTTTGCGAGTTACACCCGTCACATTTTGAAGAATATCGGCAAGCATTCTATGAGACGTATTAAGATCTCTGCCAGTCCGCATTACCCGACTGCAATACCGCTTGCACTCATCCAGAAATTCTGCCGGAGTATAAGTTCTTTCAGGTTCTTCCTCAAACTTGAGCGGAGCGGAAGGAACGTCCCCATAGTCCTCTTCTTCGGAGGCACAGCCTTCTCCACCGTTATATTCTTCCTGTCCGGTCTTCTGCAAGATAGTCACCGCAGGGTCTTCCATGACTGGAGGGACCTCATCATTTTCGAGAATCTCGGGTTCAGGCTCTTCTGTGGATTCCTCGGCGGTATTATCAGAGTCTTCTACAAGCTTCTTCAATGTGGCAAGACGTGCACGAGGAGAGAACTCGATGCCGCGTTCGGTAAGAATAGACTTCAAATGCTCACGTTCTTCATCACTATTCGTAGGCTTGTTTTCTACGTCAGATGCCTCTTCTTCATTTTCAACGGGCTTATCTTCGATGGAAGACGTGTTCTTTTCATCTTTCGTATCAATCTTTTTTACCACTGATTCGTGTTTATGTGGCTCGGCAGAATTAGGCGATTCTACTGCTTCATTAAATCCGGACTTCATTCCTCCAAGACGCAAGAAAAACTCGGCAACCGCTTCGGGGGAACCTTCCACATTTACTCGGATATTATCAGATGCCCACATTAAGTTCTCTCTCCTTCATGTTTTGTTAGTTGATAAAAGACTCGACAGCGAGTTTAAGAAAATCTTCGGAGTCCATGTTCTTGAGAGCCATGATCAAAAGTTCTACTTCGTCGTCATTTATCATTTTAAAATTTTTTCCCATTTCAGGGATTAAAAATTTTTCAATATACGCTCCAATGACAGCGAGTTTATCAAAATCGGCAAAATAAAGTTCTTCCTCATCCTTAAAAGAAATTTCTCCGTTCTTATAGGGAATCCCAACATACTCCGCTCCGACTGCAATCAATCGGTAATATTCGGGTTTCCGTCCCTCTTTAAAAAGCTCAACCATTTCCCGCAAAACCGGAAGTCGATGACTCTCCTCGGGATTCTCTCCCTTAAGAAAATCTGCGGCACTTTCCCTACGAATTTTAACAGGAGCGCATTGAAGAAAATTTGGATTTTTCTCAAGATAGGCAATCAAAACTTCCTTGAGGTTACTCGTTTCAATCAAGCCTTTGAAGCTATTAAAAGACATATTCATATCTCCTTATTTAATTTAAAATTTTATCTGCAATTTCCTGTTTATGAATAAGCATGGAACAAAGGTCTTTGTCAAGGGATTTTTCTAGGACCAAATGCTGAACAAGCACATAATCCGCTGTAGCCCCGATTCGTACACAACGATCCTCAGCTTGACTCATAAGTCCGGGCACAAATGCCAATTCTACAAATACCACTATTGAACTTTTTGTCAAGGTGTATCCAACACCAGCAGCTTGGATATTTCCGATAAAAAGATGTACATTTTCATTTTCTTGAAATGAATCAACACTTTCCTGCTTTTGTTTGTCCGACATTCCTCCTACAACTTTTACGGGATTGTACTCTTTAAGCTCGTCGGTTAGTAAATCAACAACGGCCCTATGATGCGCGAAAACGACGACTTTGTCAACCCCCTCAAGCAAATCTTTTAAATATTCTACACAAAATGGGATTTTACTCAACGCGACTTCTTTACGCTTCGCAGCCATCTCGGTAAACGCAACTCCGTCGCCAAATTCCATCTGACGTACGCATTCTTCGTATCCATAAAGATCACATAATTCGGCCCACCGTTTGGCTTCTTCCTTGATAGCGGCCTTACAATCTTTTGTTTCCAAAGGTATTTCAATAAGCTGTCTTCTTTTCTTGGGAAGCTGCGGAAGTACATCTGATTTCAACCTTCGGATCATCATCGACCCACGGAGCTTCTCGGATAAGGATGGAAGATTGCTAGCTCCACTCATATTGAGTACGGATTTTTTTACCGCGCATCCTTTTTGCTTATCATATACGTATATATCTTCATAATGTGCGGAACAATACTCGAATGCAAACGCGAATTTATTAGGCCATCTTTTTTCGTCAAGACAGTTCAGAAGCGGGAATAATTCTATGGGCCTATTCACCAAAGGAGTTCCGGTCATCAAGACTTTCCGAAATGCTTTTTTTGCGAGATGAAGAGATTGAATAGTCCTTTTCGCTTCGTCATTTTTACAGTTATGAGCTTCGTCAATAGCCACGACATCGTATTTTCTCTTGTCGAGGAAAGGAAATACGTTCGGCCTCCATACACTCGAAAAGCTTACGATATGCGCGAAAGCCTCATCGTCTTTAGGGTCCAAAGTTACTTTACGGGATTTATCGACAAGCCATTTATCCAATTCCCTTTTCCAATTCAGCCGGAGGGATGATGGACATATAATTAAAGCTCTCTTTATTTCCGGAAGGCTGTTCAGATACCCGGCAATCTGAATGGTTTTCCCCGTTCCCGGTTCGTCAGCAAGTAAGACACCGGGATTCCTCATCATATATTCTATACCTGCCAACTGATAATCTAAATACTGCAAACCTTCATTAGATGGTACGGAAAATCCTTTCGTCGGAGCCGTTGCCCAAGAGAGATTCCATTTTTCTGAAAAGCTCTCAAGGATGCTTCTGGTTCTGTAATCATGTGAAACTTCTATAAATTCCTTCGCAATCCTGAATAGCTTTGTCTCGAACCAATCTTCTTCCTTATTATATGTTACGTGTTTCATTTTACTGAGGGCGCTCCGTTCTTCCTGTGTATGCGCCCGTATTTGAAAAAGTTTTCCGTTATATCTCAACCTCATGGTTTCCTCCGAATTTGTGATTTTTACAAATTAACCTATCCAATTAAAAAATTCAAGACTTTTCCCTTGACAAAAACTTCTTCGTGAAATAGTATGGGAAAAAATTGAGGAGGATGAATTATGGATTATCATTGGGCAGACATATCGACATTAGAGCAAGAAAGGTATTTCCTTCGTACGAAAAGCGTAATAAACCCAGATGCGACTGTTTTTAAAGACGAAAAAGGAAATTGGGGATTTACAGCATTTGGTAGGACATTTCTGTCGAATTCAAGATATGTAACTAAATATAGAGCGATGCAAAATTGCGAAAAACTTATCCGCTCGGAGTTAAAGTCTCTTTTAGATGAACTTACTCCAACGGAAAATATCTCTATTGATGATGAAGAGAATCCATATCTTTCTACTATAGAAAAATTGAAATCCATGTTTCATATGTAAGGAGAACACAGATGGAAACTATTATGACACTTTTGTATGGTGGCCTAATTTCTTTTGCTGTGGTCATCATTTGTGTTTTTATCATCCCTGTACCTAATAAAGAAAAACTCGAAAAAGAATGGGAAGAGGAGGCTCTTAAAAATGGATTCAAAAATTGGAACGTGTAAATGCGCCTATGTGGATATTCCTGAAAATGAAAATAGGCTTGTTGTACGATGCGTAAGATTTGTTTACAAAAATCCTGAAAATGAAGATGAAGTAATCGCGCCTATCACTTCTGGCGAGGTATGCTCCGTTTGTAAGGAATATGAGCCTTTCGTTGAGGATACTGAAAATACCGATGATTCCGAAATTGAATTTGAAACACTTTAATAGGACACTTCATGATTATAAAAGACCTGCGGCATTGCCCTGAAAAATACGATGTCATTTACGCGGACCCGCCTTGGAGCTATTCCAATAAAGGTCTTAATGGCTCGGCAGAAAAACATTATTCTACTATGAACATAAAAGATATTGGGGAGCTTCCCGTAGAATCCATCAGTAAAGATAACTGTGTGCTTTTCATGTGGATGACATATCCATTAATTAAAGAAGGTCTTTGGTTGATGGAAAAATGGGGATTCAAATATAAGACAATCGGTTTTCAATGGATTAAACTAAATCGCATTAACAAAAAGCCTTTCTTCGGATTGGGTAATTGGACTCGCGGAAATTCGGAGCCTTGCTTTATAGGAGTGAAAGGCAAGATGGCTCGGAATTGCGCTGGAGTACATCAAGTCATAATGTCTGAGATTGAGAAACACTCTAAAAAACCCGATGAAGCCCGCCACAGGATTGAACAACTCGTAAATCCTGATTGCAGGAAAATAGAGCTATTTGCTAGACAGGAATCCAATGGTTGGGATTGTTGGGGAAATGAAATCTAATAACATAAAGGTATTATCATGGAAAATACATTTTCCGCAATCTGGTTCTATCATGCTTTGTTTGTATGTACTATGGTAATTGTGGGTTTTCTTATTCACGCACTTTCCTTTTACTTTGCTTACGATGAAGAATATGATACCGAAGAAACAAAAAATATCATATTTTACATTATGGTTTGTACGTGCTTTTTCATACCTTATCATATGGGGCAAATCGCGCTGTATCTTATAAAATAATAAATAGGAGAGAGAGCATGATCCAGATTGCTATTAGGAATTTTTGTGTCGGTGGTAAAGAAGTACCTGCTGTGACTTCATTGCAGATTGCGGATAGTTTTTGCAAAAACCACAAAGACGTTTTGAGGGATATCCGCGTAATTATTGAAAAATGTTCACTGGAATTTACTGAGCGCAACTTTGCGCTGAGTGAATATGGGGATTCCACAGGACGCAAGCTTCCCATGTACGTTATGAGCAAGGACGGATTCGGAGAGTCCAATTTTGGGCTGTCCTCCTATTAGGCGGGGCAAATCGCTCTGTATCTTATAAAATAATAAATTAGGGGAGAGAAATTATGAATCAGATTGTTATTAGGAATATTTTTGTCGGTGGGAAGGAAGTACCTGCGGTAACTTCGTTGCAGGTGGCGGAGAGCTTTGGGAAACAGCATAGGAACATCTTGCGCGATATCCGTGATATTTTGGATAACGACGAAGATAGATTCGGAGCGCTCAATTTTGAGCTCTCATCCTATCTGTCCGAACAGAATAAAGAAATGCCCATGTACGTTATGAGCAAGGATGGCTTTGTCCTTCTCGTCATGAGCTATACCGGAGCCGAGGCTATGCGAATGAAGAAAGCCTACATCGCCCGGTTCAACGAGATGGAGGAACAAATAAAACAAGCTACGCAGCTTCCCTCAAACTATCTGGATGCTCTCAAGGCTCTTGTAGCTTCCGAAGAAGAAAAGATGAAAGCTCTGGAAACAGTCGAACAACAAAAGCCGATGGTCATGGTAGCCGAGGAACGAATTGAAAAGAAAGGCTGCCTGTCCATCACGGACGTTACAAAATCACTTGGATTGAAACGCGGAGAAATTACAAATTGGGCGAAGGCAAAAGGCTTCATCCATAAAAGGCTGTGTGAGGTGAATAAGGCGGGAGAGGAATACTTTAAGGTATATTCAACAGACAAAGTTCATAACCAAATCGGAATTACGGAAGAAGGGCTCAGGTTGATCAAATTCGAGCTTCTTCCATTTTAACAAAACAGGAGTTTAATTATGTATTGGTTTAAATCTAAGGAAACACAAGATTTGTATAAAGAAATCGAAGATCTCAAACGTACTAATTCAGCATTGGAAGCAAAACTTAAAAGTAAAGAAGTTGCCCTCAATTCTGCTTTTACGGAAAATCAAAAGATGCGTCAGGATCTCGATAATCTTAAAATGTGGATTAATGAAGCCTGTTCAGTACTTCTTACTGTAAAGAAAAAACTTAATATCGAAGAATAACTCAAATTTTTCTATTGACTCCCCACAAAATCCGATCTATCATTCTTGGGTATTTCGGATTTTGTGTGTTTTAAATAGGATGTTTTTCAAAGTATTTTTTTTCAAAGGAGGTTTTATACATGGGAGTCATCCTAACTCCTCATCAAAATGAGGCAATTGAAAAAATCATTCGGCATAAAAAGGATTGGGAGCCCTTTATGCTAGGGGGCTGTGCGGGTACAGGCAAGACTACGCTGCTTTATGCCTTGGCTGAATACTATAAAGATGGATTGGTCATGCTCGCTCCCACAGGGAAAGCCTGTCAAGTACTTTCTCGTAAGATGCCAGCAGGGACGCTCATAAAGACGGTGCATTCTGCGCTCTATTCCGTTAGAGAAATCAGCGATGAAGAATTGGAGGAAGCAAGAAAAATAGCTGAGGAATCCGGGGAAGACCAAGACATTGTAAGATACACGTATTTGCTGGAGGCAAAAAATAATTTAGGCATAGAGTTCACATATTCTCCGTGTCCGGAACTCTTTTCGAGGGTTGTTGTCATTGACGAATCCTCCATGTTGGGGTATAAAGAGTTTAAGGCCCTGAAACAGATCTGCAAGAAACTCATTCTTGTTGGAGATCCGTTCCAACTGCAACCTGTAAAATCCGCTCAAGTTCTTCCTTCCAATCCCTCGGATTTCGATGCGTTCCTGTCGGAGGTACACCGTGCCGCATTGGAATCTCCGATTACTCGCCTAGCCACTGAAATTCGTATGGGAGGCTTCAAAGGATGGGAATATTGGAAAAACGAAGGAATAGGATTTTCCTATGGGTTGCCTAAAGAAGAGTATGCTATCGCGGATCAGGTCATTACGGGCCAGAACTCTACCAGAATGAAGCTCAATCGTTGGCTTCGTGAAGAAAAAAATCAGGTATTTCCGGTTGTTGGCGATAAAATAATCGTCAAGCAGAATATCCGGGAATCTGTTTCAAAAAAATATAATAAGCTGATATTGGTCAATGGAGATATCGGAAGTGTTGTAAGATCTCATGAAAGTCAAAATAAAATTACTTTATATTTTGACTATAAGGAAGATGGAGACACGCATCACACTATAAAAGTGAATGACTCCCTTCTTCGGGCGGCTTTTGAGCTTCCGGAAAACAATAAGCCGAAGTGGGGGTCTATCGTCGTCGACTTTGCCTATGCAATTACCGCACACGCATCTCAAGGAAGCGAATGGCCTTACGTTATTATATTTGATGATGAAATGAGAAAAAACGATATTCAAAACAGAAAGCACTGGATGTATACGTCGATTACTCGGGCAAAAGAAAAAGTGCATATCGTAAAGCCTAGAAATAAATAGAAAATAAGGAGATGAGGGTGGCATATATGCAACGCTTTGTATATTGGAAAGTTGAAGAAAGGGAAAGCGCTTGGAAGATTTGTAAAATAGACAAAGTGCCGAATATCGCTATGTTCTCTACGTCAATGTCTTTTGAAACGGAGCCCAATTATAAGGATGAAAATAAGGATATCCTTAATTTGGCTGTAGTACGATATGGGGATTTGACTCTCGATTTCGACTCAAAAGATGCTGAGGAGAGCCGTATCGATACAGTAAATGCTTTGAATAAATTGGTTCTTTTGGGATTGGATTCGGAGTCTCTTAGAATCTATTATTCGGGGCAGAAGGGTTTTCATATCGTCGTTCCTGCGGAGGCTTTTGGTGCGGAAAATGGGCATCGCGTCCTTCCTTGGATTTACAAAGAAGTATGCCTTGAACTTTTCCCTAGCGAGGAAGGCTATAAGACTCTCGACTATTCCATGTTCGCTATGAAGCGTGGAAAGATGTTCCGAATTGCGAATAGGCTTCGTTCCAATGGCAGATACAAAATTCGTATTAGCGCGGACGAGCTTATCAATAATACCATCGAATATTTTCAGAGCAAAGCTCTATCGCCTCAACCTGACGAACAAGCGAAGAAACCCACCAAAATTGACTATTTGAGCGATCTTTTCCGTAGATGTGAAGCGAATGTCGTAGGGGCCATCAAAGCCCGCTCGGAAAGGAAGCAAGCCCCGCTTAATATTAAGGACAAGGAAATCGTTCCTTGCCTAAAGGCGATTCTTGGACTTACAAAGAAAGCTGGAGATTATTCGTTCAATCAGATGTGCTTCTCTGCCATTGTCCCCGCGCTCAGGTCGGCGGGATTTACAAAGTCGGAAGCCATTAACCACCCTCTCGTAGTCGACTTCCTTGAAAATTTTGAAGAGTCTCAAGGATACACGTCAGCTATGGACAGGACGCACCATCTTGAAAGCGTGTGGGATACTGATGAAAAATCCCCATGCGATTTTGGCTGCGGAGCGATGATTACGATTCTGGGAAAAGAGCGTTCGAGGGTCTGTGGAAGCTGCCCAATCTATGCCGAACGCATGTTTGAGATGATTATGAAAGACTATGGAACGGAAGAACCTAAAACCGAAAACAAGGAATCCCCGACCAGTGTAGAGGATAATCCTTTCGGAAATTCGGAGGATTCCTCGCCAGATATTGTTAAAAACGCCGAAAAGGAAGAAGATTCCGATCAGGACTACGTGCATCCTCTGATCAAGAAAATGAATGGCCTTTTCGCTTTTACTTTTATCGGAGGGAAATCGGCAATCATTTACGAAGATCCTGACGGGGAATCCAAATTCCTTACTCCTAGGGCCGCCGAAGAGTTCTCCGCAAACCTTCCCGCATTCGAGTTTCTTGATGCAAAAGGGAACGTAAAGCAAAAGCCCCTCTTCAAAGCATGGATGGAAAGCAAGAACCGCCGTCAATACCGTGGGGTTGAATTTGCTCCGCAGGGTGCTCCAAAAGGCTATTACAATCTCTGGCGTGGATTTAAATACGCAAACTCGGAGATGGGAATTGCCGAGGCCACTGAACGCTGCAAGTTGTTTAGGAGCCACGTCAATGAAGTAATCTGTGATGGTAATGAAGATCACCAACGGTATATGTGGGCTTGGCTTGCGCACATGATTCAAAAGCCGGAGGATAAGCCCGGCGTAGCCGTTGTGCTTCGTGGTGAGGAAGGTACTGGTAAAGGCTCTTTCGTATCCCCGTTCATGAGCATGTTGGGCAAGCACGGCTTGTCTGTAGCGAATAGGCAGCATTACTTCTCTAACTTCAACGGAGCCACCGAAGGGAAAGTCCTTATCTATCTCGACGAAGCTGTCTGGGCCGGAAGCAAACAGGACGAAAGCATTCTCAAATCACAGATCACGGAACGTACTCAGGTAATCGAAAGGAAAGGCTTTGAATCGTACTCTGTGCATTCCTGTTCCCGGTTCATCATGTCTTCTAACGAGGATTGGGTTATCCCCGCAGGTAAGGATGCCCGCAGATTCTTTGTTCTCGATGTGTCCTCGAAGCATAAGCAGGATACTCAAGGATACTTCAAAGACCTTAATGAGGAATTTGAGAATGGCGGTGACGAGGCCCTTTACGTCTATCTGAAACATTATGACTTTAGCGGAGTGAATATCCGAGAGGCTCCCCAGACGAAGGCTCTCATGGAACAGAAACTCCTTTCTTTGAGTAGTGTGCAGAAATGGTGGTATGATATTCTTTCCGAGGGAGCATTCCCGAGGGAAGAAATCGAAGATGAAAAGTCAGTAAAGCTTTTTGAGGACTCAGACTGCCCATCTTGGCCTAGCTATTTGTCACTTGGAAAGGCGCATGAAAAGTTTAAACAAGAAATGGTTAGAAGTAGAGCGTCCTCATACGATATTGTATCTTTGAAAAAATTCAGTATCGAAACAAAACGTATTTTTAGATTGGGAGATCATACTTTCAGAGTTCTTCAAATCGCAAACAGGAATGAAAGAATGAAAGTACACGTTTTTCCGAAATTGGATGATTGCGTCGGTTTGTTCTGTGAATATCTCAATATCCCAAAAGACGAGTTTAATGAATTGAGCACAGATTAGTCTACCACCCCAAAACAGAAACTCGGACGAAAAGAAGATCCGAATCTCTTTTGCCGATCTGTCGGGCTCCGAGATTCGGATCTTCTTTTCGTCTTTTGATCAGTTTAAAAGGTGATCCAATTCCTTTTAACTCAGAAAGTTTCCGTTTAAAACTCTTTTAAAAGCCGAAATTTCTTTCTCTTGGAAATAATTGACATTTTTATTTTGGGTTTCTTTTAGTTTTAATTCGGAAACTTTCTGAGTTAAAAGAGTTTAAATTGGAAAATAAAAAAGTCAATTAAATCGGTCGATAAGAAATTCCGGCTTTTAAAAGGAATTAAAAGAGTTTTAAACCGTAAAGTTTACAAAAGAAACCCAAAATAAAAAATTGAGTTATTTCAACTACAAAGAAATTTCGGCCTTTAAAAGAGTTTTAAACGGAAACTTTACGAGTTAAACCTTAAATAAAAAGTCTAGTTATTTCAACTACAAAGAAATTCTTAGAGTTACACTTTAAGTTTTTAGCTTTCCCACAGATTGGGAGGGGAGCTTCAAAAAATGGGATTTTAACAGAAGTGTGATCCGAATATCGGGATCACAAATTGGATCGGGATCACAATCGGGATCACACTTTTATTCTTTTATTTTATATATTTATATTTATGTGATCCTTGTGATCCCGATAGAGAGAAGATAAGTCCATAAGAAGAAAAAATGATCAGTCTCAAATATGCAACATACCCCCTATACCCCCCCTCGTGATCATATATAAAAAGACTTGGGAGGTACCCGGATCAAGATCATCCGGATCACAAGGGCCTAAAGTATCGAAACTATTGAATCGAGTGTGATCCGTGTGATCCCGATTTTTTAAATCACAATATATTCTAGTGAGTTATATGAACGATTTTCAGGTTCAATTTTAAAGACCAATTTTCAATCTTTACAATATATTTCAATTAGTTATTTCAGATCCGTGTGATCCGGGTGTGATCTACGCCCCCTATCCTTGACTTCCTTCGACTCTTCTGCTACACACATCTGATAATCAAAAAATCTACACAGTATAAAATGTTACACAGGAGTAAATATCCGATGGCTAAATCAAAATTTGATAAACCGTATTTCATCGGCATCGACCCCGGAAAAACTGGTGCCGTAGCTATAATCTGTGATGATGGATCATTTTGTTCTCTCTGCGATTTTACGAATCACCCAATCTCGTTTCTTCGCAAGTTCAATAAACACGTCAATCACGCCTACATTGAGAAAGTCCATGCCATGCCGAAACAGGGAGTAGTTTCCACGTTTTCCTTCGGAGAGAATTTTGGGACTTGGCAAGGTATCCTGCGGACGCTCGAAATTCCGTATTCTCTTGTCCCTCCTCAATACTGGCAACGCGAGCTTGGCCTCGTCAAAATCGACAAGAAGGACAAACCGTCGCTCCCGATGGCCCGAGAGATGTTCCCTGACGCCCCTCTGAATCTAAAGAAGCACCATAACCGTTCCGATGCTCTGCTCCTAGCATACGTAGCCCTGCAAGATTACAAGAAAAATCAATTAAAGAACGTCATCCTGACCACCGAAGACTATCTGAATGATCTTGTTTAATAAATGTAAATCTATGAAATTCTAAAAGTTCCTACACAAATCGTTTTTAAGGCCACATTCATCTCTTACACGACCAAATACTCACGAAACACATTTCAAGCCTTAAAAACACCCTCCTAGCCTCCGTATCACCAATAATCTCTCCTTTCATTTGGTTCCATCCACGTACGGTATACCTACGTTGGAGCACATTCGGAATGGATACCCGGATATTCCTTCTGGAATATTCCTTCGGGGATATTCCTTCGGGGATATTCCCTAGAGTCAGAAACAAGTATTTTTTTTTTCGTAAAAAAGTTGTTGACACTCTACGAATATCCGGGTATTTTTATTTTAAAATAATATAAAAGGAGAGAATCTATGAATGATCCTGTTAAGATTGAAATCGTCAATGGTAAACCTTCTGTTACATCCTTGCAAATCGCGGAGGCTTTTGGTAAATCTCATAAGAATGTACTCGCGGATATTCGCGTTACAATAGCTAAGTGCTCAGAGTCATTTACTGGGCTGAACTTTCAGCTTAGTGGGTATAAAGATAGCACGGGTAGAAATCTTCCGATGTATCTGCTCACAAAAGACGGCTTGCTTATGGTGACGATGGGATACACCACTCCAGAGGCTATGCAGGTGAAAGAGGCATATATCGCTCGTTTTAACGAGATGGAAGAGCAGATTAAACATGCTGTCGCGCTTCCTAATTTCAATGATCCTGTTGAAGCTGCCCGAGCATGGGCAGATAAGGAAGAACAGCGTCGCATAGAAGAGCGGGCAAAATTGATGGCTCTTGAAACCATCGAAGCTCAGAAGCCTCTAGTTCAGATCGCTGAAACGAGGATCGATACGAAGGGATGTTTCTCAATCACTGATGTAAACCGATCTCTTGGATTGAAACGAGGCCAAATTACCCGATGGGCAAAATCTCAAGGGTTCATCCATCAAAGACTTACTGAGGTGAATAACGCCGGATTGAAATATTTCAAGATCTACTCGACTGACGGGATTCACAATCAAATTGGGGTTACGAAAGAAGGTGTGCTGTTGATCAAAAAGATTCTTCTTGGAGAATAGGAAATAAAATATACCCGGATATTCGTAAAAAAGTTGTTGACACTCTACAAATATCCGGGTATTCTGCGTTTATTGGAGAAACATCGAAAGGAGGTAAATAAATGATCGTATGGCATGTAACCACGGCGAAGAAACTTAATCGGTATAGAGCTTCCGGAGGCATTCTCCCTCCTGTACGGGCATGGGAGAGCTTGCCCTCGGCGGAACGTTTTTCAAAACAGACGGGACGCAAAGTTATTTTGAGGCTTAAATTTCCGGATACAGCGGAGCGACTTCCGGGCCATCGTGGGGAAGCCTTCGTCCTGTATGAAAAGTACAGGCTTACGAGTGTGTAGTGAAAATGAGGTGCATATGAACACAAGAAAATGTCCGCACTGTGCTAATGACGCTACTGCCAAGAAGGTACTAATTGACTCTTTTGTAGGCCCATATGAAATGTGGCATGTGACTTGCAATAGCGTTTTCTGTAATAAAAAGTCGGATCTTTTCAAAACCAAGGAAGCCGCCGAAGCTGATTGGGACGCTAAATTTCCGATTAAAGACCTATACAACAAAGAAAGCTATAGATTTCAACTTAAAGATAGCGAAAAACAGTGGTTGGAAAACCGAAAAGACGTGTGTTTTAGGTGTGGAAGGGATAAAAAGACCGAGTGTATTTATAGATTCTGTTATTATGCACAATGCGTTGGTCAAAATTATCCTATGAATCCAAAGCGGTATACTCTGACCGGGTTTAGCCAAGATGTAGCTGAATTTGAGGCTAGGGTAGCTCTTTGGCTGGCGAAAGTTTGCGAAATGAATATCATGCCGTGCGAAATGATTGGCGAGGGTTGTATAGAGATAGGCCCATTAAGATATAAATGCGTGCAATGTCGCCTTAAACATGCAAGAATTGCGGTCGAGCAAGAAATGGAGGAAGAATCATGAACGAGGTGGAATTGCTTTTTCATCAGGTGAGGCTTGGAGAATTGTCTGAGAAAACGCTTGAGAAATTAGCGCAAGAACTGTTGGATAAACATAATGAAGTTTATCCTAGTGATAAATTACAGCTAAGTTTTTGGGATGAAGGGCATCCCGTTGAATTGAGAAGTGGAGAACGCTTTAATGTCGTAATAAGTGCACGAAGCGCCTACAATGATTTGCCAACTTATATCTACTGTTCCACACAGGAACTTGATAACCCTTATATTTATTATGATCGCATAAATGAAGAAAAGGAGAATCGTAAACGAGACGATACATATAAGGAAGATCTTGCCATGTACATGAAGCTCAAAGCGAAGTTAAGACTGTAAGAAAAAAAGGTGGTGGATAGATAGTGAGTGAGGAAGTCCTTGAAGCCGTTATAAAATCTGGGCAATTAAATCCTTGTAAAAATTGTGGAAGTTCGGATCTTCGTATGAGTATGGAATATGACGGGTCTTTACCCTTTAGATTTAAAGTCATTTGTTCTAAATGTAGATCCGGGGTAGGATCTGAGAGTTCTATCACACAGAGCGAAGCCAATGTTCTTTGGAATAGCAAAAATAAAATAAGTAAAATCGAAAGCACTTGTGAAATTACTGATTATTATAAAGGAGGATTTATGTATACTTTAGGAAATGAGATTATTAATGAATATAAAGTAGAAGGCAACCGTGAGATTACCAATGGGGAAAGGAAAGTCAGTGAGGTTATCCATCAGGCTATGTTGCGATGTTTCTCTGGGAAAGGAAAGGAGCGTCATAACATAGAAGGAACTGTAGACTTCATGGATCAGCCTCTTATGGAAATCTCCCGCAGAACTGGCATTGGTGGGCCTCTCTACCAAGTTCATAAGAAGGCGTATGAGGCTCACGATATGGTTCGCAAAGGCGATTCTGAACGTGCCAGAAACGAGCTTCTCGATATCATCATCTATACCGCAGCAACCGTTCTTCTTCTCGACGAACAAAAGGAGTGTAAGTAATATGAATTTTCTTAAATTTCCGTCTATCGAGAACTTATATAATTTCTCATCGAACGTATTGTGGTCTTTGAATACTGATAGGTCTACATCTTGGGTCGTAACCGAAAAGATTGATGGTACGAATATCCAGATTGGCAAAGATGAAGATGGAAAAGTATTCTTTGGTAGAAGGAATGATATACTCCCTGTTGGGTCATCTTTCTATAATTTCTTCAATAATGTTCATAAAGTTGAAGCGGTTATTGAGAGTCTCAAACCGGGTCAGGTAGTTTATGAAGAATACTTTGGCCCAAAGGTAATTAACCGAATCTATTACGGGAATGACTATAATTTTAGATTTTTCTCTATGCGCGTCGGAACATTGTTCCTTCCGTTCAAGGATCTTAAAACTCATTTTGATAATAATGGTATTGAACAATTTATAGTTCCTATTATTGGCATATATGACACATTGAAAGAGGCTCTTGAAGTTCCGAATAATTTAGTAACTAGATTCAGAGATGAAAAGCACAATGACGAGATGGAGGGAGTGGTTATTGAACCTTTTGATCAAGCCGTTTGTATTGATCAAGATGGAACTTTATTGAAAATCAAGAATAAAAACGGTGCATTTCTTGAAAAAACCAAATCAAAATCGCAGAAGAATCTTGATTCGGATAATATTACTGATAATATAGTTGCATTTAAGGATGAGTTCGACACGCTTATCAATATAAACCGTATGTTTTCCGTATTCTCCAAAGAAGGCAAGCCGAAGGACAATACCGAGGCTGGAAAATATATCCGGTGGATGGCAGATGATGCCTTTGAGGAATTTAAGCAAGGTAAAGAGTACGAATTGAGCCTTCTGAGTCAGAAACAGATGCGTTACATTACGAGCGTCGGCAAGAAGGGCTACCAAATCTTTTGTGAAACCCTGAATCATGAAAAGGAGCGCGAATCCTAATGAGTACTCAGCATTATTTGACCGATGAATTTGTGGAAGACCTCGTAAAAGACATTTCTGCTAATCTTGATTACGTCGATGGGGTGAATATCCTGAATAAAATCGTCGAAAATATGTATAAAATCTCAAAGAAATTTGTTTTTCAAACGGGTAATGTTTTTGCAATGGGGGAAGTGTATAAAGTTTTAGATGAAGCTGACAAGATGATCAAAAAACTGGAAAATCCAGACGATATGACGCCAGAAATACAAGAAAAACTATTCTTCGCCGCATCGCTCACGCTGATGATTGCTCAAAAAGAACTCCAAATTAGTCCAGAATAATCATTAATAAAAAAAGAGCATCCATAATTTAGATGCTCTTTTTTTATTACAAAATTGTAAAATTATTGGAATGGATACTTGACAAAATTGTAAAATTGATTTACGCTATTTCCTAAAAAATAAACAGGAGAAAATGTATGCGTAAATTTTCTAAGCGCTCATTGAACAATCTTGAAGGTGTGCATCCGAAGCTCCGTGCCGTTGTAGAAGCCGCGTTACAGCGAAGCGAAGTCGATTTCACGGTAGTTGAGGGGCTGCGCACGTATGAAAGACAGGTTCAGTTGAAGAAGGATGGGTTCTCAAAGACCTTGAAGTCCTACCATCTGAAACAGTCAGACGGGTATGGGCACGCTGTCGACCTGTATCCTTACTACAATGGGTCTGTGCAGGTTGAACCCGATAAGGAAAAGTGGTTGATGATTAATAAGGCCATGATGGAATGCGCGGAAGAACTTGGTGTGAATCTTACGTGGGGCGGAAATTGGAAGACTATCGTTGACCAGCCTCATTATCAGATTGAGCTTTAACAGGTAACAAAAAAATTCATAGGAGAGGGAAGGGTGAAGGAAAAACTATGGATTTTGATTGGAAAAGTGTCGTTGGAACCGTTGCTCCAACAATCGCTACCGCTCTTGGTGGCCCTCTTGCTGGAGTTGCAGTATCCTCACTAGCCGCAGCGTTTGGGCTGTCATCTGACGCTGACGAAAAGCAAGTAGCTCAATGTGTGCAGAAAGCATCTTTCGAGCAACTCGCAGAATTAAAAAAGGTCGATTCCGACTTTAAAGCAAAGTTAGCTGAGTTAGAGGTGGACCTTGTTCGTATTTCTGCTGATGACAGAAAGGACGCCCGCCAACGTGAAATAGACGCTGACGACTCTTCGACGCCGAAACTTCTTGCCATTATAAACGTGATTGGCAACCTTGCCGTTTCTGCCGCGATATTTTATGCTATGGCCTTGTATATGAATGGAACTCTCTCAGACATAAAAGTCCCTGAGTTTCTTGTCGCTCTGATTGGTGGTGTTGTGTCGAATATCTATTCTAGCTCGAAACAAGTGATGGAATATTACTTCGGATCGTCTAATTCATCAAATTCGCAGAATAGACTTTTGTACCATTCCTCTCCGATGGGAAGCACTTCAAAAAAGTAGGAAGATCATGGCGGACAATACGCAACACTCGGCATCACCTAATCTCGGGTGCCTAGCTTGCCACAATATGACGAATGAGGAAACGATACGGCGTATTCTTACACTTGCCCACCGTATTGATGAACGGACTGGAAATCAAAGCATGTTGATTGAAGAAATGCGTAAAAAGCTCGACAAAATCGACATTGACAACATCACGGAAATGAAAGAAACTCTTAAACGACATGATAGACAAATTTCGATCTGGAAAGGTGCATTAGGTACCCTATCCGCAGCATTCACGGTATTTGTTACATGGTTCATTAACGTATATAAGTGACAAAAGAAGGCCCTTAAAACAATTCAATATGTTTTAAGGGCCTTCGCTTTCGTGGTTTTTATTGCGATGGAGGTATTCGCAGTACCTTTTATCCATCCTTGGCATCCTCCCCCGCTTTTAGGCGGGGGATTCCTATCAGTAAAGCCCAATTAGGCCAAACTATAGGCGGGTTCCTGATTCAACGCGGGCGCTTGAGCCTTTCCCGCTCCACAGGCTGTAACGGCAAACCCTGCCGCCAGAATATACGCTTTATACTGCCACCCTGAATGGCTGTGCTTATGGCGTATTAGATAATGATTATGGAGAATGACTTATGGAACCACGAAATTTAATTGTGTCCGAGTGGCGGGAGTTGCACCTAAAATGCCGATCAAGCATTCGCATCTTCGTAGCTATTTACTTCGCGCAGATGTTTTAACTAGGCCCGTTAGAATCAATATCACTTTTTTCAATGAGTGCCTACTAGTATGCGGTTTTCTCATCTAGATCCTGACTAAGCTCTTAAACTACACCCGGAGATTTGTGGGGCCAAACGGACCTCGATAGGCTACGCAAGGAGGTCGAATCGTTCCTTTCAAGATCACGTTTGGCTTTTATCGATGGAGAGGATCTTGCGTTCTCGATCCATACGGGAAGATACGTAGATCAACTCAATCCATCGAAATATTATCGATATTTAATAGGGTCTTGCAAGTAACGAAGCATCGTAACCACGAGTTTGATATGCTAGTTCTATCTATCGTCATAGAAGGTCTATTGCGTCGCAGCTACTATTAGTCTATGTCTTTCGACATATCCGTCTGTTTTTCAACGCACTTGTCAGCTCTACTTCGTATCCCGTATAAATATCGATAAATTTGGCGGACAAGGTAGGATTCGAACCCACGGACGCTCCTGCGCCAACGGTTTTCAAGACCGCCCCAATAAGCCTGACTCTGGCACCTGTCCTAATGTTAATTCTTCTGGCTGTGGGAGACGGGATTGAACCGCCAACACCTTGATTAACAGTCAAGTGTTCTACCAAACTGAACTATCCCACAATATTTTTTGGTACTACCGATGGGATTCGAACCCAATACTGTAGGGTTTTTAAGACCCTTGCCTCTACCTGTTGGGCTACGATAGTATGATGGTAGACCCGATAGGACTCGAACCTATAACTTCCCGGTTATGAGCCGGATCTTCTGCCAATTGAAGTACGAGTCCATTAAAAATTTTGATTATGGGAGACGCAATAAAGGAGGAAATTGCGTCTCCCGATTCGAGGAGCAAACGTATGAATGAATTGATGGAAACCTTATACTAAACTTAAATCAGAATGTCAAGAACTTTTTTAATAGTTTTTAAGGTCGTTCGATCATACTGGGAACAAGTGTTGCGGAATAAATGATTTTTTCTTCATCCGGGCCATCCTCGTTCTCAACGAAGGCTTCAAATTCGATCTTACTGACACTAAAAAGGACAGTAATAGCGTCAATCTTGTCGCCTTTCTTAAAATCGCCAATATCCATGTTCAAAGTGCAATCATAAAACACAAAGTCGAAAGTGTCAAGCTGATCCCAACCTTCACAAGAAAACATTCTTTCAAAGAAATCCGTGGTGGTATCCATCCGTGAAGCTCCTTTTTATAGATTTATGGTGCGACCGATGGGGCTTGAACCCATAACTTGCCAATTAAAAGTCGGCTACTCTTGCCAATTGAGTTACGGTCGCATGGAGTGTGGGAAGCGGGATTGAACCGCCAACATATACCTTTGTATTGTTCTACCAAATTGAACTACCCCACACACATCAATTTTTATCTGATACGAGCATACCTTTCCGAGCCAAGGATGTCAAGCATAACTTCGATAGGTTTTTTGTTTTGTACTGCCATCTTGAACGCAGAAGGCGACAGACCGGAAACTATCGTTGCTCCCACCTCATCTTTCTGGACAGGAAGATTTCTTCCTCGACTATTCACATTCCAGAATACGATGGTAGGCAGCGAGTATCCATGTGCTCGGAAAGATTCTTTCATGTATTCAAAAGCTGTCTTCGAATAGTCCGTAGATTCATTAAACTCCATATCGGAAATGATATACAGAGTTTCCGGAAGGTCTTCTTGCTTCAATTTATGCCTCATGGCGGTGGAGAGAATCAAAGAAAACACAGCTTCAATGTTCGTGCCATAGCCCCAATTGGCGGAAACCATGTTCGAGAGTTTTTCTCGCATCGTATTTCCGTAGATTTTTACAAGCTCCGGTTCGGTACTGAAAGTAAAGAAATGGTCTTTGAACGGGCCTTTGCTTCTTTCAGCGAAATACAATCCAAGAGAAATAGCCACGTCAAGAGCCGTGACACTTGAAGATTTGGATACTCGGGACAGCATAGAGCCACTGGTATCTACTACGCAAATAGCATTTTTGTTTCGACCAGTATAGTCCGGCAACGCTCTCCACATTTCATCGTAGATATCTTCATATTCCTCTCCGTCCCGCTGAACACCATAAACAATGTCGTAGGGGTAAAGAACGCTCGAATTTACCTTTTTCTTGCCGCGTTTAACAGCTTCGGTATATTCTGAAAAACCAAAAGGGTCATTTCTTGTAAATGCCTTTGTGTGTTTCATCAAAGCATAGGAAGGGAGCTTGCTATAATCAATGTCGCTCCATTTTTTCGAGCACATTTCCTGTTCGACAATATTCAGATGCTTTCGGATATTTACGATGGTCTTGCGGCATTTCTTCTCGTTCCCATCGAAAATATCGTCCACAAGTTTCTTTGCGAGGTTTTTTCTCCATTGAGAGGACACACTGTTCTTTAGCGGAAACCATTTCGCGCAAAGAGTCAGATTTTCGTAATGTCCGAGATTGATTTTACCTTCATCGAGGTCGAGAATCGTTTTCACGAAATTAACCATAAAATCATATATGGATTCGTTACTCGGATAGATAGCCTCCATAATCCAGAAAAAATCATCCCATCTGCCATATTTGGGGATTTGTCCGATGTTATAGATGATATCGTTTCGGTCGTCAGTATAACCGTTTTTGATAATATCATACAACATACAGACCCTAAAAATGTCCCTTTCACCCTGTCCGCCGCGAACATCACGCAGATAGAAGAGGTTTTTCCTTGCCAAACTCTTATTTTCTTCTAATGCTTCCTCAAAAAGCTCCTTCGCGGAATTGAGGGAGTCTCGTTTAGCGGAGGCCAATGCGAAAAAGTTCAGATTGGCATTATCGGAATCAGAATAGGTAAGGCATCCGTTTTCCGTAACAGAATTAAGATTTTTGTTAAATGCCGAAATAAAAGGCGAAATTTTCGTACTCATAATTTTTTCTCCAAGGTTCTGCGTCCTTTGGGGACGCTACTTCCAGTATGAATGTTGTGTTGTTGCTGTGAGAACCTTTATTTAAATAACTAGGTGCTTTTACATTATTGCTTAACAGGCAAGTGTAATTTTTGTTGCTGTGAGCACCTAAATGATTATGAGCTGTGTATGAGTTTTAACTAGATGCCGTTTTAAATAATCATAGTATTTAACTTTAATATGCTGTCTGCATCTGCTCATTCGCTCATCGTGAAAAGGAATATAGTTAAACTTTTTTGATTTGTCAACTACTTTTTTAAAATATTTTTAAATTATTGGTTTAATTGAAGAAACCTTCCGGAGATCCGAAAGAATCTTCACCTCCTAGATTAAGTTCTCCCTTCTTCCTAGCTACTCGGCTACGAGAATCCGGCGTGAGTCCAAACCTTTGTAGAAGGGTATCAACTTGCTTTTCTGCTTCCATAACAAGTTTCGCAGTAGGATTGTTTTTCCTGATACCTGACGGCGTAATATACGTCTCGCCGCCTTGGGCTTTCAAATCCCTGCGGAGTTTAAGCATCCTATTCACCGCATAAACTAGGAGTTCCAAAGCCAGAGAGTATTCAGCGTGGTCAAGGCCCTTCTGTGCGATAACATCAGCAATCGTGTTATAAATATCTTCCGAGGACATTTTGTCCCAATTGATTTTTCTTAGCGGTCCCTCAGCCAATGGAACGTCTACTCCATGCTTCGTAGAATTGTATGTACCATCTTGCTTATGGGCTTCGATTGATTTAGTTTGACGGCGCAATGATTTTCTCCTTTTTTTAGATTAAATTTATTAAAAATATTAAGCCATAAACGAATTTTTGTCAATAGTTTTATTAAAAATTCGTTTAAAAAAATTTACATGAATAATTACAACCGGATAAAAGCTCAGAAATCGAAAAAAATGTTTTTTTGAGTCAACGACGGTACTATATACCGGAATGCGGTACACTTTGACCCTACCCCCTCCCATATACTTGAAATGATTGGAGAATCTCAAACCGATCTCAACCTATGCAAGACTTATGCCAAATTGTAAGTAGTTGATTGTATTAATAGTTATTTCTTGAACAATCGTTGAAAATCCCCGTGCACGGTCGTCAACGATCGTAGACAGCCGTCAGCAAGCGTCATAGACTGTCAACGATCGTCAGCAATCGTCATCTACAGTCAACTACTGTCATTGATGGTCATCAGGTGTCATTGACTTGGGACCATCATAGAATATACATACTGATATTATGGCATGGTACTTGCAATACCTTATATAATATATGAATGCACGAATATTTTTTCTTTTCGATTCTTTCATAGATCCGCTTGACAGTCTTTCGATAGTTGCTTAGAGTCTCTTTAAACGAATCGCACAAGGGGGATATTATGAATCAGATCACCGTCACTATGGACCAGCGCGTGGGCATTATCTTTAAGTCTCCGTTCGGCGTCTGTACCTTGTCGCATGATGTCGAGTTTAGAGACGTGCCGTGTTCTCCGGAAAATCCGGAGGGTTACAAGGAAGTACCTTACGTACTGATAAGCGGCCTTGACGTAAGTCCCGAATATCGGCGTCAAGGGCATGGTAGAGCGTTGCTCCGAGCCGCGATAGCTTATGTAAAGAGGAAGTTTCCGCACCTTCCCTTGAAGATTGCGGCGGTTCCCGATCATGACGGTATAAGCCTTGAAGCCCTCATTGCTTTTTATGCTAGCGAAGGTTTTGAGACGGTTGAGACAGATCCCGTTGTCTGCATGGAATATCGGGGATAACATAAAAAAATTTCTTGACGACATTCCCAGATTCCGATAAAGTCTTTTCAACGGTTCAGGAAATCATTCAAAAAAGAGGCTATATATCATGAAGCTTATTACCGCTTGCCGTAATTACCTTTCCTCATCTTTTGATGCTAAGTCCCTCGCTTTTGCTAACCTCACCCTGAAAAAAACAGGCGTTCGCATTGAATCGCGTCGCGTAGGCGTCAAGTCCCGTGTCTACGTTGCCATTGGCGGCGGTGTCAATGGCATTTCTGGGAAAAGCATTTCTGACGTTATGCGCCAGATTGTAGCGCGGGACGAAAACACGAATTTCCTTGGCTTCCTTAGTTCAGTTCTTAGCGTGTGCGGATTCATGGCGTTGCCGTGCGTAGCTTTTGCCGCCCTTCAAAGCGCTGTCTCCTATCTGTAAATCACACGAAAAAAAGGGGGCTACCATGTATAAAGGATCTGCCATAAGCAAGCTATCTTTCAAGCGTAACGCAAGCGTAGTTCTATCTCGTGTCGTGCTCACGATTGCCTTCACTGTCGTGGTGATCTCCCCTTTTTTCGCTAGAATCTTTTTCTAAAAAATCAGAATTTTTTGTTGACAGAAAAATAGAAAATCGGTAGATTGATTTCAACGAAACAGCAAAGAGGTTATCACCATGAAAGTTATCGACATTCGAAAGGTTATTGAATCCCTTCCCGCCGAACGCTCCGCATGGCGCAGGGGAGTTCGGCAGTACGCTATGGACCTTATCGAAGATTTACCTGATTTTCAGGATCTTAACCCTGAAAATAGTCGTGGGGTTCTTCTTAATGGCGCGGTGTCGTGGAAGGAATGGGCTTATGGCGGGTGTGGGCTTGTGTATGACTGCGCAATTGCTGAAAGGTTGTGCACGCCGTCCGAGCTTCGCAAGAAACGCGGAGGGGAGCTTGAGCCTAGCTCACACGAATCTTGGCTTGACGTTGAAGCTCGTGCCGTAGGACAGGCCGCCTCCGCAATCAAGGTTATAGTTTCCGTAGGGCAACGTGAAGCGGGTAAAAAACTTCTCTTGACAGTTAGCCCGTTTTAGTCTAGGGTCAATTTCAACACAACAACACTTTAACCATATAAAGAGGTTATTGTCATGCACAAGCGTATTTATCTTTCCGATTTCGTGGAAGCCTTTAACGAACACGGGCGCGACAATCAATTTTCCCCCGCCGCTCTTGAAGCCCTGTTTGAATTCTTTGAAGAACTTGAGGATGAAACTGGGGAACTCGTGGAGCTGGACGTTATCGCTATCTGCTGCTCTTTTACGGAATACGATAGCCCGCAGGATTGCGCCGAAGATATGTTTCTTGACGTTGAAGACATGGAAGATGAGGACATCATTAGCCTTCTTCAAGAGCATACTATAGTTATCCCGCTTAAATCCGGCGGCATCGTGATTCAGAATTATTAAAAAAAGCTCTTGGCTCTGATAAAAGAAGGGTATATACCCTTCTTTAGAATGATTCAGGAACTTTTCAAAAATGAGCTTTAACGAAAGAGGTTTTATCATGGGCTGGACAGTATCGAACATCGTAGCGGATACCAGAGCAAAGGCCGTAAAAGCTGATATTCTGTTCCAAATGAGTGGAAGCAAAGTCATTTATGTATCCAACTGCGCCTTATCCACTATTTTCGTAGCATATTGCGAAAAAGGGGAAGTTCGCGGCATCGTGGTAAAGGCTACAGCAAAGAAAAGCTTTTACAGTAGTTTGCGGGAAGTTACAACAAAGTTTATCCCGCTGGAAATGGGGCCTTTTGATTACGCTTGCCCGAAAAAATTTCTTGACATGATCACGCCTCCCACGGTACAAGAAAAGTACTTTCTGAACTGGTACTTGAACGCTTGCAAGTATCACGGGATCTAACTAAAAATTCTTTTCATATCCTGTTAAATTTAAAGAGGTTATCAAAATGAGAAGTTACGTTACTGTTAAAGCTCCTAAGTCTTACGTCCGGGATTTCTATAACCGCATGATCACAGAAAAGGGGGTTGACTTCCTTTTTCGTGGGATTTATGCAGAGGTGAACTTTCGCCTTGAGCATGGAGATCCTGTCTACTACTTGCACCGGGCTTGCATCGTGAAGAAGGCAAGCGACGATAGGGAAACCTATACTGTATTCAATTATGATACTCGAAAGAGCGAAAATATTTCTTTCGTAGATATCCTTGACTTTGCCTTTTGGGATGAAGCGGGGGCAAAGGCCGTATCCGACAAGCTCTTGAATCGCTTGACTTTTCTGCTCGACATGGACGGGGATGCTTGTCTTGATGACTGGATTGCTCCTCTTTTGCCGTTCCTGAACATCGAATGCCCGAATTGCCAAGAGCGCGGATTTATTGACGTTTGGGACACGATTCTTGATCTTACTGTGAAGTATGAAGTAAATCAACCCGTTGAATCCTACTTTGAAAAGCGCAAAAAGGAGATCATGAAGGATATAATGGATCTCTACTGTGGTCACAAGGTAGAATCTGTGTACAAGTACAGTGACATAGAAAAGGTTCCTTGCCTCCATGATCTCCTTCCCGACCTGCATATCGGAGATATCTTTGCTGGCTCATGGGGCTACAATATGACCATTCCCCATATTTTCCAGATAGTTGCATTCTCTGATTCTGGGAAGTGCGCTATCATGAAGCAAATACCGTACCAGCCAGATCCCGAAAGCCCTTTCTCTGGGACAGGAAAAATTCAAGGTCTGGAAGCAAGTACCATAGCTTATATCCGGGAAGAAGCAAAGAAAAACGGCGGCTTTAACCCTAAGAAATTCATAAGGAAAAAGATTCAGGTGACAAATGGTGTTGCATATCCGCAGTACTATATCGCAACCAGCAAAACAACCCTGTTCAAGGCGAATGACGGGGATGCAATCCCCTATAACCTTGTGGATTAATTCAATTTTCAATAAGTAAATCAATCATTCAATTACGAAACCACGTCAATACGATTTTCTACATGAAAAAGTATTGACGTGGTTTCGTAATTTCTGTATTGTGTCTTTGTTGGCAACGGGGAATATTCCTTGAACACTAAAAAAGAGGTTACTATAATGTTTATTAAAGATTTGAAGGACGGCGTTGTTTTTCGCGTTGAGGGTGATATTCCTGCGGAGTTTAAGGGCGGTGATATTGTCAATGCTTGCGATCGTGTGGAAGGTAACTCTTGCGTAGGCTTGATTAGCGTAAAGATTAGCCGAGCTAAGGGCCTCCCCCGTGGCTGGAAAACTATGTGCGATTGCTACGTAGCGCAATGGGACGGCCAGCACAGTATCTTTGTTTTTGTCGAAAACGAGCCCATTTTCCCGGACTGGTATTAAAAAGGTAGGTCGCGAATATGAAAAGTTCTTCTGAGATTGTTATGTCGCACATAGACGGCGTTATGAGGGATTGCGCTAAGGGCAACTTTAGCAACGATTTTGCTATTCAAAAAATTAAGGCTGTGGTAGAGGCATATACCGTATATAAAAACTGTCTTGCAAAGGTAGAGTGTGTAAAGGACCGTGCCGCAATGATTCGTGCGGAACTGAGGGAAGTAGAAAGAGACTTTGACGCGGCGTGCCATGAGCGCGACGACGCGCTTGAGGCTCTTGATTCCATGCTTGACGGTATATAACGGATTCTAATAAAACGGGAAATTTCTATTTCCCGTTTTAAACTGGACTCGTTATCAATAGCCTTTGAAAATCTGAAAAAAGAGGTTATTCTATAATGGAAAGTAGATTTTTCGGTCGTCGGTTCTCCCCCGTCAGTATTTTGCATATGATTAAAGAATACAAGGGAATGTGTTCTTATCATGAGAAAACGCCAGATAGGAAAAACTATATTCAGGGGTTAGGCGTATATATTGGAGATCCGTTTGCTAAGGGCAACTCCAAACTTGCAAAAAATATTCTTATATTTGACTTGCTTGCTGTTGATACATGCTTGAACTGCGCCGATTGTGCGGGGTTTTGTTATGCTCGGAAGGCGCAACGGCAATATGCCCCAACTTATAACAAACGGCTTTTCCATACGTATCTTGCCTTCAATGACCTTGCGTGTCTTGAACGTATCACATCGGATTCATTGAAAAAGTCCGACCGTCCTTTTGTGCGGATTCATTCCTCGGGTGATTTTGTTTCACAAGCGTATGTCAATATGTGGAAACGGATAGCCGATAAATTCCCGAAAAAGCGTTTCTACTTTTATACGAAAGTGTCAGAAATTTTTGACTTTTCGGAATTTGTGGCGCTTCCCAATGTGAACATGGTCGAATCTGTGTTGCCGGATGGATCTATCAACTTTGGAGATGAAGCATACATTCAGGAGAAAAATCAAATATTTGGCTATCATATATGCCCATATGGTAGGGAAGGCTATGCCCCGGTTCACTGCGGGGATGAGTGCACGCTTTGCATGGAAAAGCCGCATATTTTGTTTAAACTGCATTAATTCAGATAGTTAAAGGCGGAAGGGTAGATCCCTTCCGCCTGTTAGTCGTTTCTTTGTATTACATGATGCAAGGGCTCTTTTGCTATATCTGTATCAGATATTCTATAAAGGGATTCTTGTATCTTGTGGTGTAAAGAAAGGCGTCTTTGTGCTTGAGCACGGTACAGCTTGAGCACGGTACAGCTTGAGCACGGTACAGCTTGAGCACGGTACAGCTTGCCCGTATCCATGAGAAAGAAAAAAGACGCTCACAAATGCCGATTTAAGAAGCGATTTATTGAAACGTAAAGGATAACCCATGAAAGAAACAAAAAGGCCGCATAATCGATTTATGAAGGAACAAAGGGATAGGCAATGAAACATAACACTATCACGAAAAGAAAAGCATGGGCGGCGTCTAGTGTATAAGCTCGCGTCTTTACATGGTCACGCCTCGCCTTGCGGCGTCATGCTCTTGCAAGTCTTGACGCTCTCTTGCTCTGTACCCATAGGGCGGCATTGGTTGCGCGTACAATCAACCAGTCTTGATTGTTCGGTCAATCAGCATACATTGATTGCACAATCAATCAATCCGGGTCGCGTGCGCTCTAGGAAAAGGTGGGGGATTCGATCCAAGCTAACATTTTCAGGACAGGTGGGGAGTGCAAGCCGAGCTAACATTTTCAAACGAGGTGGGGAGGTCAAGCCGAGCTAAAGTTTTTGAGCGAGGTGGGGACTGACTTTTGAGCTAACATTTTCGAGACAGGTGGGGAATACTTTCAGAGCTAACATTTTCAAGCTAAAGAATTTTAATAAAATAGAAAAAAATTTTGTTGCATAAAAATTCGAAATAGGGTAGCATCTTTTTAATGCAAGGAGAAATTAAATGGTACGGACTACTTATACTCATACTTATTGCGAATATATGAGCCCAGTTAAAACGAAACCCAAAGATAAGCCCCTACATGATGAAACGAGATTCAGGGATGTACTCCCGGCTAATGAAAGTGAAATAACAGCGAGCATTCATATAGACGGAAGAATAATATTCATTAATGGTAAATTTAATCGTAATGAATTTGGGGAAAATGTGGGTTTTGTTAAACTTTCAAGTTTTAATGGCGCGGTAGCTTTCTCTGTAAAGTTGGACGATACATGGAAATATTCTAAATAAGGGAGGGTATATCGATATGAAAGATAACTCGGAAACTCGTCATTTCATAGGACACCTTCACAAGCATAACATTACAGGTGTTATCATTGGTGTCGATTCCAACAAAATTCTTGGTTTCGTAAGGGCGCTTGTAACTAACCGCAGAATCAGAGCTAAGGCGGGAAGGATGGAAATATTCGATATCAAGAAAGGCGAATTCGAACCCGCCGTCCTGCTTGAAGAAAAAGTCAAGTTTTCATACAATTTTGAAAATATGGAAAAATATTGGACGAATGGCGGAAGAGACGTTTTCATATACAGGAACCAGATGCCATATCGGAGGAATCAGTATTTCGTAAAGGAAGCTGGTGCTTTGACCGAAGATCAAATGCAGATTCACATTAGGGATTACCGTAAAGCCTATGATCCCGAGAAGGCGAAGACATGGATTGTCCCTCCGGGCATTCTTGGTGGAAAGATATGGAAAGACGAAAGGGAAAAGTGGAGACTGGCGTGAAACATAAAACACCTTTTCATAAATTCACGAGGAAAAAGAAACTTTTAAAGATGGAAATAATCCCCCCACCATCTGATAATGATTTAATGTTTTATGGAGACAAAGAAGACTTTTGTATATTGGCAATCGCGGTCACGGTGATTAACATAGTAAGTACGATACTATTTGTTTTTTACTAAAAAAGCTAAGGAGCACCTGTACATGATTCCAGATAATTTTATTTACGTTATAGCAATTCTTAGTGTGATTTTCTTCTTTACGATTATTGGAACAAAACGATAAAAAGGGGGATATTTAAAATGAAATACAGCGATATTGTGGATAGGCCAGCATATAAGGCTCCCGATAAATGCCCTATCTGTGGGGACTGGCCTTTTAATGGTTATACACCAGATATAAAAATAACGGAAGATGGAGAAACAGTGTTTGTTTGGAGATGCCGGAGATGCTCTTATAATTACGTAGTTCCGGGGAAAAAGGTTTCCCAAAAGACCGAACATCTAAAATATATTTTTATTAAAATTTTTTGGGAGGATTTAGCCAAAACTTTGATATGCTCCGCATTGGTCTTTATAGGTGTATTTGGGTTAGGTTGTTTGGGACTCCTGCTTTTCGAATCGCTCTTTAAGTAATTTAAAAAATATGGAGATAATTAAATGAAAAACGATATTCGTATCTCAGTGCCAGCATATGATTTTGGAAGGGACTGCCCTGTTTGTGGTGGTTCACATACGGTTTTCCAAAAGGATGGGAACGAACTAAGAGGAGATGGGGAGGCGGTTTTTATTTGGAAATGCACAATGTGTGGGCGTGAATATGAAGTTCCCTCAAAAGAGATTTCCCAAAGAATGTATGTCATGAAAAGGCGTTTTGTTGAAAAGTTTCCCGAATCATTTGCATATGGAGTCGTCACCGCTCTAGCCGGATTTGGTGCGGTGGTCTTGTTTACAATTCTTATCGTGTATATTTTTAAATAAACATAATTGTTGACATGCTAGCGAAAATTCGGCATAGTGTGTTCACGAAGAGTTTATCTACGAAGAATTTATCAAGGAGGATGAAATGTCAAATATTTATCAGAGGAACGTAGAGCGAAGGAAAGAACTTTTTACTCTCATTTTAAGTAGAAAGACGGATAAAGAGCTAGCTCATCTTTGTAGAACATCATCCAGGCGTTGCACGGTATATGCAGTCTGCCCAGATGCAAAAGAAGGTCGATGCCCGCTCAAGGCTATGTGTGGTAACGTAGATGAAAGTCATTGGAGCGAGGTGAGAGCTATGGTAGAAAAAAAGGAGGATAATAAATTGAAAAGCGTAGAACATGAAGACCAGCCGAAGAAGGTCGAAGCACCTTTTCCTCTCATTGACTCCAGTTTTCTTGATGAAGGCATAGATTCTTATAAATCTTTGTTTGAAGAAAATTTGGTTGAAGATCTTGCCAGACAATGTAATAATAAAATTCTCTACGGCTACAATACGTGTCCTCTCGTAAATAAGGATGTTGAGTGCCCTTTTGGAGATAATAAGTTGTGCTCAGAAATCACTGCTGACGATTGGGATAAACTTAAGTTGTATGTAAAGGAAAAGGAGGAAGTTAATATGCAGAGAGAAGCTAACATCCAGAGAGAAGCTCATACACAGGAAAATAATACTCAGGAGGATATTGCGCAGGAAACTAAGGAATCTCCTGTTCGATGCTACTATGCTTTCATGGTGAAAGAAGAAAAGATTGTTTTTTACAAAGGCGTTTTTACGCGACGCAAGACTGTACCTGTGGCGTTTACCTCTGAAAGCCAACGAGATCTTTTTGTTCGTAATTACGAATGTTCCTACGCAGTGAGCCGTAGACAGCTTTTGCATGAACTTGCGGACGCCTATCAGGATAGAAGTATTACGGAGCTGTCTAGGGTGATCTCGGAAATTCGGAGACGCGCAATCTCCGCGACAGAGAATAGTAACGGAGCCATTACTTACAGTGACTATCTTTACTTCGATATGGCGGAAATTGTTTTTGATATCTAAACTATAAACTCACTATATGCAGCGTGTCTTTATCGATCTCGGACACGCTGCATATAAAAAGGAGTGAAAATATGAATCTTTCCGAATGTTTGAAAATGTTCCCACATGATCGGTATTTTGATGACCTTGAAGTTAATCCTATGCAGCTTGCGGAGCACTATTACTTTAGGAAAAACACCAGACCGGGAAGCATTGATTATAGGGATTCCGCGCTTGCTTTGATGTTAGCGGAAGGCACAGATTTTTCTTCGACCGATAACACTACTCATTTGATCCACAGATTTATTGATGTCAAGTGTATTCAGTGTAAGGGTAAGATGCACTATAAGACAGCACATGGCTCTGAGCATACGAATGTCATTTTCAAGTGTGATTCCTGCGGAACGGAATTTACTTTGTGCCTTGCGAATTTCTCTGTAAAATTTAAAAAATAGAAAAAAAATGGTTGACTCCTATGAAAAGTTTCGATACATTCAGTTTCGTTGAAAGGATGATTGTTGCCGCCATAGTGATCTTTGTGTTTTCTATTCTTCCTGCGTGCAGCAACGCGGAGAATGCAAACGATGAAGACATACGGAAAGTAAACTTACGAAAAGGAGAAAAGTTTGTAGGGATGAGTCAAGCCTATAAACGTGGTAGTCTAATCATAACCACGGAAAGACCATTAGATGAATCCCCCAAATGTTATACGGTCTATAGAGATCCTCTTCTCTGGGATGGATTGGAAATAGAGCTAAGAATCTGTGAGCAATAATTCTACGAGCAATAAATAAACTAAAAGAGGATAAAAATGAAGATTCGTAATTTCACCGGACACGATATTAATATTTACAATCCTTCTGGAACTGTTGAGCTGCTTCGTTTTAAATCCGAAGGTATGGCTCGGGTTAACTATATCCGAGAATATGATGGAGTATTCTGTCCTGATCATGGACCCTCACTTTACGTACCTGTAAGTGAAATTGTGGAAAGAGAGATTAAAGGCTTGCCCGCTCCGGAATCGGGTGTTATGTATATCGTAACGAACATGGTTTTTGACTCGTCTGACAGGATTGATTTGCTTTGCCCCGACGAACTTGTACGGGACGAAAATCATCGTGTTAAAGGATGCTCTAGTCTTCGTAGGCGCACCGTTTTTAATTCTTAAAGAAAGAGGTTAATTGTCATGCAGACATTTCTTCCCGTTTCAAGCTTCCTTGAAACGGCTAAGATTCTCGACAACAAGAGGCTGAATAAGCAAATCGTGGAAGCGTATCAGATTCTTTCAGGCCGTGTACCTACAAAGAACCATCCGGCTTGTCTTATGTGGGAGGGATACGATAATTGCCTACGTGAATATATAGCGGTATTGTGTGCTGAATACTATATGAGATTCGGAAAGTCACATGCAATTCGTGAACGTATAATTGAGATGGGTTTTGACAATCATAGCTTAGTTGGGCGTCCATCTTGGCTTGGGGATGGTCTTTTCCACTTCTCGCAAAGGGTCAATCTCTTGCGTAAGGACTTTGACTACTATCATACGAAAAAGTTTTTTGGCGGCATTAGCAAGGACTCGTTGGATTGCTACCCAAAGGGTTACTACTGGCCTGTAGCGAAGCCAAATGGAACCGCGCATAAAGATAGAATGAATTGGATTGAATGGAGTTCCGAAAATAATTTTTAAAAAAGTGTTGACAAGGTAACGAAAATTTCATAGTATGCGTTTCAAGAGAAAGGGAACACGGAAATATTCTAATCAAACCATTTTAATCAATAAGGAGAGATCAACATGGCTATTATGATTCCTACCAGCTTTTTCTATGGCAAGAAGAACCCTGAAAAGCCTTTGCGTTGCGCCGAGTGTGGCAAGCCCCGCGTAAGAGGGACTCAGCTTTGCGACAAGTGCAAGGCGGAATTTCGTAAGCCCGTAAAAGCTCCGAATTACGCGAAGCCCGAATAATTGGATTTTGTAAAGTAGTGGGGGCTTAATGCCCCCACATGCTAACAAAAAATAAAAGAGGATAAAATGGAAGAAGAAAACGTAAAACGTGAAGCTTCTTATGGGACCATCCGTTTATCGAGGGCGCAAATCGGTGGAGGCGGTCAGTTCTTCTTTGGCTCTAAAGTAAGAGTAACTAATTCGATTCTTATTGAAATCAATAATGCCGAAATTGTTACAGACCACGGGGAACAACGAGTTAGGGATGCTGGAGGCGCTCCACTTATCAGGGTTGAGCTTACTCCACTCCAATTCTCTGAGCTTCTTATGTCCGCAGATAGATATGAGGGCGTTCCTTGTACCATCACTCGCCATCCTATTCACGGTACTGTGAAATACGTTCGTGAAGACGTTAAGACGGATGCCGACCTTGCGGAGGAAGCATTTAAAAAATCCGTTGGGCGGCTTAAAAACACATTGGCTAAGGACGCTATAGCAGTAGTTAATGAATCTAAGCTATGCAAACGTGACAAAGAGCGAATCCTACGGGCGCTCGACACCGTAGAGCATAACCTTACAGCTAACAGTGAATATAACCTCAAATGCCTCCGCGAAGCCACGGAACGTACTTTAATGGAAGCTAAAGCTGAAATGGAAGGGTATATTCAAAATCGGTGCAAGCAGCTTGGACTTGAAAATCCGTATGAAAAGGAGTCTATTGAATGAGATCTCTCAAAAAAGACATAGGGGAAATAATTACTATTAGCGATATTGCTTACATGCACACTCAGGCTTGTAAAGATCTTGATAGACCCTGCTTATGGAGTGAATGTCCATTCTTTCATAGTGTATTGTGCGATGAAATTGAACAATCAGATTGGATTGAGGTTTTGGAAAAAATGGTTAAGGAGGAGCTTGTAAAATGAGCATCAATAAGAAAACCGTAGACACCGCAATCTTTGAGTGCGAAAGATTTCTCGAACGGGCAAGGCTCGTAGCCGCTCTTGGCTACGAGTATGCTGGAGTAACGTATACCGCAGCATTGAAACGGTCTTGCGCGGAAGTAAGAAACGCTATGGTAGCCGTAAAAAAGGAGGTAGGAGCGGAAGAATGGGAAGAATAATGTCTCCAGCGTTCTATCCAAAAATGGAACCTCCGGGAAAAACTAGACCATAAAGGTGGTTCCGATGAATAACGAAAAAACGGAAAAGGGTGCTTCAATTCTACAAAAGACGGAAGATGATATTCTCCTATTTTTGGTTTACGTCTTGATCAATCTGGTTTATGTGATTGGGCTGTTTGGATTTCTTCTGCCGTTTTTGATTAGTTCCGAATCTACGGCTTTGGTTCTGACCGGAGCGGCATTGATTATTAGTTTCCCCGTAACTGTATTTTTGAGTTATAAAATTTTTAAAATTATTTCTAAGGAAGATGTATAATGAAAAAGATTATCGCGTGTGTTACTCTTGTTTTTGTCCTTGCTTTCGGCATTTACGCTCTTACTTGTATTGAGAAAGTCGAGGCTGGATATGTCGGCGTAAAGGTGAATTTGCTTGGCTCGTCGAAAGGTGTGGATACTGAAAAGCTTGGTGTAGGCCGCTATTGGGTAGGCATCAATGAACAGCTTTTCACGTTCTCTACGGCGCAGCAGACAAAGGAATGGCGGGGAACCGGAAATAGCGGCGCATTCCAATTCCAATCCAAGGAAGGGCTTTCTCTCAGTGCTGACGTTTCTCTGTCTTACTCCGTTGATCCCGATAAAGTGTCCCTGCTTTTTCAAACGTACAGGAAGGGCATTGATGAAATCACGAACGTATATGTTTACAACATGATTCGAGACGAGATTGTCCGTGCCGCTTCTACGAGGACTTCTGAGCAGCTTTACGGGGAAAAGAAGACAGAGTTTATTATGCAGGTGACGGAGGCCGTTCGTGAACGTCTCGCGCCTCTTGGGATTAAGATTGATTACATTGCCATTGTCGGCAATATCTGGCTTCCCCAGAATGTAAAGGAAGCGATTGACGCTAAGGTGGGTGCTATTCAGATTGCTACGCAGCGTCGCACAGAAATTGAAACCGCGCAAGCTGAGGCGGATAAGAAGAAAGCCGAGGCGGAAGACCGTGCGGAATCTATGCGAAAGATTGCGGACGCCGAGGCATATTCCATTACGAAGAAAGCGGAAGCTCAGTATACAGCGAATAAGAAGCTCGCTGAATCCCTTACTCCTGAGCTTATCCGATACATCATGGCTACAGGATGGAATGGGGTGCTGCCCAAGGTTACTGGCGAGAATATCCCAATGCTGAATATCCCTCTCGAATAAATGCAAATAAAGACTTGTGACAACCTGAATCGTCACAAGTCTTTATTTTTATCCTGTAGTTTAAACAAAAAAGTATTGACACCTCTCAGATAATTTCATAGTATCTATTTTAAGGGAGGTGGATGAAGATGAAAAACGAAGCAAAGCAATTTACGAGAGAAGAAGAGATTGAAGCTAATTTATTCGCATACGAGCTTTTGATGCCAGAGGAATTGTTTAGAGAGAAAGCAGTGGAACATAATTACAGTATTACTAGGCTCTCAATGCTTTTCGGAGTATCGAAAGCTCATGTTCTTACGAGGCTTATAACTTTAGGGCTACCGGACAAAAGTTAAAAAAGGAGGAAGGAAATATTGTATATGAAACAGATTATAAACATAAGAAATTACATAGCCTTGTCAATGGATTTTTCCGCCATATTTTTAAGGATGATGGTCATTTTAGCGATTTTGTACGCAGGGATGACTTTTGTAAACGGAGGTTTTTTCAATCCTTTCATGTCTATACCAAACCCAGATGGCGTAGATATTGCTAAAGGAATTAGAGTCATAGTGCTTGTACTATCTTTTTTCTTATCGCTTATGCTTCCATCTTTAATTGAAGATTCAAAAAGGATATAGATTATGATGAAATTTAATGTTTTGGATGAGGTGTACCATTTTGGCTATGGTTGGGGTATTATCGAAGAAATTACTTATAAAGGCGAGCAGGAGGGGCATAGGATAAGCGTAAATTTTAAAGACTGTGATGGAGATAAGGTTATTAAATGGTTTGATATTGAGGGCATCGAATGGCATAGTTGTCAATCTTTTCCTTCTATATTCCTAGAAAAAGAGCTTACTACTGATCTTATCAAAAAGGCACTCTCCAATCAATCTGAACAATCCATTGACAAAGATCTTTTGCCTCGATCTGGCACTCCTATTCTAGTTAGAGATGTGGATGATGAGAAGTGGGGATGGGCATTTTTCTTGTGTTTGGATACTCACAGTGATATCTATCATGTGCGCACTACAAAGGGCTTGTACGGAACAGGTGCCTTCTACAACGATGAAACCGCCCACGTATTGGGTACATCAGCGGACCTTCCGGAAAAGTATATCTTCTATAGAAATGAGGATTAAAGTAATGAAAACATGGCTTTATCTTGATGACGAAAGGACGCCTTCATATAATTTCTTCCAAGATGTGGATGAAGGTGACGATGAAGATTTTGAAGTGTACACCGTTCGTAGCGGAAAGCAGTTTATGAGGATTATTGAAGAAGTGAATCCCCACGGCATTAGCCTTGATAATGACCTTGGAGGCTCGGGGCATCTTAGCGAAGGCTATCAAGTCCTAAATGAAATAGAAAAACTGATCTCCAAGGGTAAACTTCCCGCCCTTCAAATCGTTAGGGTACACTCGGCTAATCCTGTAGCCAAGCTCAGAATGGTTACTGCCGCGAAGGAGATGTTCCAGAGATTCGGAAGAAAGGATGGTATTGCATTCGCTACGTATCATGAGCCTAGCGGGGATAAAAACGACGCGGTTTTCTATAAAAATAAGTAAAAAGGAGAATTGACATCATGGGAAAAAGCAAGTACAGTCTTACAAACAAGGAAAAAGAGTGGCTTAAAAACAGAGTTCATTTTATCGATCAATGCGAAAATTGTGAATTTCGATTTTCCTTTATGTGCAGCGATTGCCCGGAAAGAGGGTATATGGATTCTCTGTATCCTGACTATTATGACGCTCTTATGTTCGAGTCTCGTGTGAAGATTAAACTGATCAGCATGGATTACAATGATGTACCTTGCGCTCACAGTATGAAGGCTTTGTGTCCGCGCAAAGGTGGAAGTTTCCCCGGTTGCGGCAATTGGTGTCTTTTGCGAGAAGCTGAACTTATGGTCGAGGCGGAAATGGAACATGAAGAAAGGATGGCGAGATATGAACGAAAGTCTTAGATTCCTTACAGGATTGGAAAAGCTAAGGAAAGCCGCTACGAATGGAGGCGATTGGCATCTTGACGAGTCTCATTGTCATGGAGCCATTAACTGCGGAGACAAGCATATCGCAATGGTAAGCATGTATGTCTGTAAGGACTATCCTGCTCAAAACGTCCTGAGAGAGCAACAGCTTGCCAACGCTAATTATATCGTTGCGGCGTGTAAGTCGGTCAAGATTCTTTCGGATGCTCTTTTATGCCTAGCGTCTATGTCTGTAGAGAAAGATGGCATTAAGGACGAAAATTATAATGCTGACCAACTGGCTAAGGAAATTGATGCCGCATTTATTATGGCAGAACAAATTAATAAAGGAGAATGAATAACATGCCTAAGTTTAAAGAATATCAAAAGGTTTTGGTTAGAGATACTGAGGATGGAATTTGGGCAGTAGACTTGTTTTCCCATTATATTGATGACGAATTTGTGACTCTCGGCAATCGTTTGTGGGCATATTGTATTCCTTATCATGGCAATGAAGATCTTGTAGGAACAGCTAAAAGCGCATGGAAACCTAAGAAGGGGGAACTTGTGGCTGTGAGTCATGAGGGTAGCTCATGGTTCGCTAGGGTCTTTATAAGTGAAGAAAAAAGCGAAGAAGGTACTATCTACAGAGTAAAAAACTGTGAAGGCCGTATTTTTGAAGAGTTATTTGAAACATGGGAATACCGTGCACCTCTTGAGCATCATTTTGATATTGGTAAGAAGGAAGAAATCTAATGCCTGAGTTTAAAATGTTTGATAAAGTTTTAGTTAGGGATTCCGAGGATGATAATTGGGTCGCAACTTTTTTCTCTCATTATGATATAGAAGGGCGTGTTATAGCTATTAATGACGCTTCTTGGAAATATTGCATCCCTGCCCTCGGCAATGAGCATCTTGTGGGGACGAAGAATAGTGAATGGGTTCCTAAAAAAGGTGACCTTGTTGCGGTCAGAGATAGATTTCATGGTGATGGGTGGTTCCTTCGTATTTTTTATGGAACGAATACTCGTAACGGCGATAAGGTTTATATTGCAGGAGGTATGGACACATTTGATCATAATCGAGGAGAATGGGAATATTGCGAGCCCGCAAAAAATCACTTTGAATTTAATTCTTAGGAGAATAGGTAATGCGCGAAATTAATCTTGTATGCTACGAATGGAACTCTGAAATTGAAGAAGGGCATCTTACTTTCACAGTAGATGGAGAAACAAAGGTTCTATCGGGAGGATTTTATAGGGAATGTAGCATTGAGTGGCGGGAGGACCAAAACCAAAAGGGAGAAAAATTTGAAGAATGGAGACTTGACCCTTATGCACGTGATCATCTTATAGAGGGATGTAATTTCAATCTTTCTTACGAAGAGGTTGATTTTCTTGAAGAAAGATTTAATCGTAAAATGAACGAACTGTCACTTTAACCATTTAAAAAAAGGAGATTACATAATGTACGATTTTAAGCCTTTTGATAAAGTCTTGATGCGAGATTCTGAACATGAAATTTGGGAGCCCGCGCTTTTTTCGGGAAAGGTAGGGGTCGCTTTTAAAGATACCAGCTTGAATATGTATAGATATTGCATTCCTTACGAAGATAACGAACATCTTGCGGGGACTTACGATGCGCCGAAGCCTATTTGGGAGCCTAAACCAAATGAACTTGTGGCGGTTAGTGATAATTCTGTGGAATGGGTTATGCGGATTTTTAAAGAAACGATTCATGAAAATGGAACTAATCGTTTTATTACGAAAATTGGGAAGGCAAATAGCTCCACAATTATTTCATGGAGGTATTGTGAACCCGTAAAAAAGCATTTTGATTTTATCCTGCCCGAATAGGAAAAATATTATGAGAATCGATCAGACAACCTGCGATTTGCATTATTGTAGATTTTTTATTGATTATAATTGTTCTGCACCTAAAAATGCTAGAAAGTCATGCGGATATTATTTATATGAGAAACGATCTAGGGACGTGATGAGATTATTAGTCTATAAGCATCTTACTGGACTTCCAATTGTTGATATTCCTTGTAGACATACTGTACGCCCCTTGAAAGAATGCTCAAAAGATACGTATGAGCGCGATTGTTCGCAATGCTTCATTGATGCTATGATTGACTTGCTTGATAGTCCTGAAAGGGAATTATATCCATTTTTAAGTAAGGAGAATGAATAATGGGTTTAAGGAATACATTTATATGCTTTTTACTATCGTTATTAGGTCTTTACTTTCTTTCTTGTTTTATCTGTATGGAATGGATTAATCCATTCGCAGATTATATAAGCAAAGACCAACTTAGTGGAGCTGTCTATAGACTAGCGTGGTTTCTTTCCGCTGGAGCCTTATCAATAAAATACGATTAATTATGGAGGTCCATATATGCCCCCTAGACCAAAAAAACCATGTAAGCACTGTAAAAAACCAACGGATCATCCTTCGGGGTACTGCGAAGATTGCGCCAAGCACAGAATATCGTCAGACAAACGATATGACATGAAGCGTGGAACTCCGGCGGAAAGAGGGTACGATTCAAGGTGGAAGAAAGTTCGTGAGCGTTATCTGCGAAAGCATCCTTTCTGCGAGGAATGCGAGAAAACCACTCCATTTCCTAACGCAGCTAATGAAGTCCACCATATCGTTCCTATTAACGAGGGCGGAAAAATACTTGACGAAAATAACCTTATGGCGTTATGTAAATCCTGTCACTCAAAAATAACCTCCGACTATCGGAAAGGGAAGGGATCAGCATGAAGCTTTTTAATTTTAAATATGGACCAGAGCTTGAAAGAACCATATCTATTGATTTGGATCGTATCATTCTTATAAGTGATGCCCTTGACGACGATTGTGTATTGGATATATCAGTAGAAACAAAAGTGAGGAATCTAACAGAACGCTTTGTATTTCCATCGAAGGAGTATCGTGATGGTGTTCATTTTAATATTCTCCGCGCTTCTTATTCTTCTGTTATTCTACCTACTAGGGAATGAAGGCGGCAAAACAGGAGCCCACATAGTCTTGCATCCAAAAGAGTGGGTTTGCCCTGAAAGGCCAGATCCACCAAAAGGTCAGTGTTCCTCATATCGTAAATAAAAAAAAGGAAATTAAAAATGTATTATAATCTTGATGGAAATAAATATGGGGATGAAAAGCCTTTCCGCTACACACCTCCACCACCGCTTCCTCCCGTTCTGTCAAAAAAGAATTATATAATTTTTGAAAATACCTTATCATCCGATATTGAATTTTTTGAAATAGACAGTATTGTCGGAGTTAAAAAGAAAAATAATATTATAACTATATTTTTAAGGGGAGGATTAACACACGATATCATTTTCGATACGATCAAAGGAGATGGTGATATAAATGAAGCGCTCAATATTCTTCGAGAAGAAATTACAGGTTCTTAAATACTATGACCTGACAATAAGTTCCATAATCTTTGCGATTGGATTATTTCTATTTTCAGATGTACTAAGATCAAAAGATTTTAGTACAACCTTTTTCTTCTTTTTACTGCCTATCATTAGCGTTTGTTTTATAATTGATAGGTGCATCCATACATTATTTCTAAGGTCGATTAATAAGGGAAAAGGATTTCCTTTTTAGGGTTCCCTAGAATACAATAATACCCGATTAATCGCGGAATCAATGGAAAGAGATTCGTAGATTAATCGGGTATTATTGTATGTGCTAACGCACGTTAAAGGAACATAATAAACGGATCTGACGCCTCTTCTTCTTTATCTTCCATAGCCCTAGCGATAGCCATAATCATAGCAACCATCGGGTCGATTTTATTTTCATTCGCCGTTTTAGTCATATAGACAAGTTTATTTGTCGTAGATTTCAGGACAACATTACCAGCGGCGAAGTTGAGGATGGGGTCATTCTGGTGGAAAAGTTCCCCATTAAGGTACGCAGCTTCAAACTCTTTCATCGGCTCAGAGAAAGTGGCAGAGGATTGGGTAAACTCAATACATTCAAAAGCTGCCCATTCCCGGATATTCTGCATAAGATATTCGGCTTCCCTAGGGTCATATGCTACTTCCTGAATAGCATATTTATCAGCCCAATTTTGCAGGTCTTCTTCCAGAGCGTGATAGTCCGTTCGAGCCCCTTGCGTTACGGTCAGCCAGCCTTCATCTCGCCAGCCCCGATAATGGTCATTCTCCGGCCTATCTACAGTATCAGAAGGAAGATAGTATTTTCCGAAAACATAGAATTTACCATCGCGCTTAAAGACGGCAACCATTGCAGTTAAGTCGACTTTAGAGGCTAAGTCAATGCCAATCCAGCATTTCTCGCCTTCAAAATCTTCCATCTTTAGATTTCTGTCAGTACAATTAAGCCATTTAGGAAAGTCAATCCATCCCACTGATTCGTTGTTCCAAACATTCAACATCTTGGTAAGAATAGAGGAGCGCTTGTACTGTGATGATTTGGCTATTTCGTATTGCTCGCGCAAGAACTCTTCGGATACGGAAACTCCGAAGTTCGGACTGGCTTTAATCCAGCATGAAAAATCTTCCCATTTATCCGTGTCATCAATGGTAAACTCCATGTAAAATAATCGGTCGTTCTTTGCTTTCCCCAACACGACCTTTCTGCCTTGCTCTACATAACGATAGCAAGGCCCTTTGATGTTCGTCCCTGCGGTAGTAGTAACAAGCAAGAGAGGATGCTGTCTAGCGCCCATACCGAGCTTCAACGAGTCATACAGCGCGTCCGAAGGATGTTCATGATACTCGTCAACGATAGCGCACTGAGGGTTACTACCATCCTTCGGGCTTCCGATAATAGGTTTGAACGTAGAAAGCGTTGATTGCGCATGAATCGATTCTTTAGTATAAGTCAGACCAAATGCTTCTTCAAATGCTTTATTGGCAACAATCATATCCCGAGCGATGTTGAACAGGACAAATGCTTGAACTTCTGTGGTCGCGCCACAGTATACTTCTGAACCTTTTTCTTTTTCACCAACAAGCATATAGTGACCAATAGCCGCTGCAAGGCTGCTATTGTGAGTCGGAATATACGTTTTCCCGCAAAGATACATTCCATCTTCATTGTCAACCTGTATACACTTCACCGGAACGCTTTCCACAGGTTTACAATCCGTAATAAATCTTACCACAGGCACCGTCTCGCCATCATGCCTTTTTATATTCGGAGCTACCCACACTTTGGGCTTTCTGCCATTATGGGACAGGATTTGATGCAGACTTTCGGAGGTTACGATATTCTTACCGTCGATTTTCCAAAGATGCTCCGCGTCGGCAGTAATAGCGGAACCATCACTGAAAGAAATTTCATAGCACGGCCTTCCGTACATCACTTCCGTTACGGCTACTACTCTCCGTATATCCGAATTTGGCCCATAAACGGCATCTCCGGGCTTTAAATCATTCATCGTGACCCAACCCTCGGGAGTAGGGATTGGAGTGCTTACAGCTAAAGCCTTGCCAGCTTTTCGGGGGACGATAAGGGCGGCCTCCCTGTACCTGCGGAGATTGTTTTTCTTATCCAGCCACCCAAAGATGTTTCCAACGAAGAATTTCTGCCAAGGCTCAAGCTTTAATCTTTTTCCAGTAAGAACGCCCTTGACATGCACCATATTTTCGATAAAACAAATTACTCGGATAGCCGATTCTTCCGAGAAATAAAAATCAAGGTCTTTATTGGCAAGATCATCTTTAAAGTTTTTGCACAATGCTCTAATGTATTTACAGACCTGAATATTTCCGTTAAGAACATTGTCGGCGTACCAATGGATGTCGGTGATATGCTTTTTGTTTTGATTGAATTGTTTAGTCGTTATGGGTTTTACATTAGCCATTGAAACTCCTCTCCTTATCTGATAAAATGATATTTTCAATATATCTTTGAAGTATATCTTCATTCTATATTTTTGTCAAGAAAAGAAAAAGGCGTCCGGATAGACGCCTTTAAGGGAGGGATGGGAAGGAGGTAGGGAGAATTTCTGATTAAGCAGTAAAGCCCCAACGACAACCAAAACTAGGTTCCGTTTTGCATTTAGAGGGCTTCCGATACGGGCAAATACCGTGTTTCGGAGGTTCGTGTACTCCGTCTTTGACAATCGGAATCCACGCCTTGCATAATGCACAAGGTATCCATCCGAAAGTCTTCGATTCCGATTGTCCTGTATCTATCCTGCGATCAGATTCGATGTTCATGATTATTTCGCCTTAGAACCGTATTCTTCGGGATACGGCTTATGGAAATGGTGCTTTTTATGGTATTCCTTGTCAGAGCAGGTCATTTCTTCCAGAGCGTAGCAGATTGCGGCGGCGGCATGTTTAAGCTCGTGTACGAATTGAGCGTGGGTCATCGTGGGAGGTGTGGCGCGCATTCCTTCATAGGCGTGCATCATCTCTCCGACTTCCATCTCAATGATATTCATGTGCCCGCCCGGTTTATCCATGTAGGGATACCACGTATGGGGCGGATTTTCAATAATGTCTTCAATCTCATGATACACTTCGGAATATTCCGACATTTCATGAATGGCGCACTTATACATGAGATAATGGCACAATTCTTTATGTGCTTTAAGCAGTTCACGAGTGTTTTCGACATGGGGCATTGATTTGACGCCAGCTTCACAATGCTCGCCAATTTCATGTTCAAGTTCTTCCAAGAATGCAAGTTCTTCTTTATACTCTTCTTTTGCAATCTTTTCGGCGGATTTGCTATCGTGCATGATTCATTTCCTTGTGGTGGTTATATAATGGGCGTGGTTTCCGCTGTCAAAGCATCCACACGCTGTTGAAGAAGATCAATTTGATTCAAATTTTCGTTGTTTCGTTCGGTAGCCAAAGTTTCTCCGGCTAGAATACCTCCGGCGGTATTACCAAGCACAGCTTCCTCTGCAACCGTATCTATGATAGCGTCCTCAGCTACGTCTTGGGCGATATTTTCAGCAATGCCTTTCGGGGAAATTTGCTTTTTAACGAAATCAGCGACTTTATCCGTATCAATATGCTTAGACGCATAGTCTATGGCTTCACCGGATTTATCTTTGATAAATTTACCAGCCTTATTCGAAGCCTTTTTCCCTTCTTCGTCAAAGATAAGCCATCCTAACAGGATACCGAGTCCTAATCTAAACATGATATTTCCTTAATAAAAACGCAGCGCGAGAAGATAAAAATCGTCCCACGCTGCGCGGTAGGGGTTACGTAGTCATAGGCTACGTATGCTCCCAAATCCCGGATACTTTACTTCTTAGCGGGGGCTTCCGACTTGTCAAGTTCCGGGGAAGCGAGGGAAGCAGAGGTGGTTGCGGGAAGCAAAGATGTCCCGCAGTTTACGATGGGTACTCCGTTCGGGCCGGGGCAAGACACATCAATAGCCATGATGTTACCCGCAGGATTGCTCGTTTGAGTCATACGAATGCGGCAGCCGCATCGAACGAAACGAGAAAGTTGTCCAAGGGTAAGATAGTTCCCAGAGGTGTTGAGTACGTTCGTAAACGTATCGCCTCCAGCAACAATCTGAACTTTTTCATCAGCACAAGGACTGATGCACAAGTTCCTTCCAACTACGATATCAAATCTTCCTACCGGAATACTGGTAGCCAGAGTAAGAGTCGCAGTCGTGGCGGTTGTAGTGATACTTGCTACACGGATGCACGGAATGCAGCAGCGATTGCACATAGTAGTTCTCCGTACATTGTGGTTAATGAGAGGGGCTTAATAACCCCTCTCATATCAGGGTGAAATCAGCCCGTGTTAGGCGGTGACGCCACCGCAACCACAAGGATTCACGCACGGGGAGCAACCCACGGGGAAGAAGGGCGGACGCTTGACAGTCTGGCAGAAACCAGCTTCAATGGAGCGTTCCAGAGCGTTGAAACGACCGTCATTGTACATCTGCGCCTTGAGGCCCTGAATTTCGTTGTTCTGAGCCATCAGGGTCATGTCGCGGGTACGGATCTGGTCTTCGAGCATCTGAGTACGCAGAGCCGAGAAACCAGCGTCCTGATTAGAGATAATCGTGCGGAAGGCAGTTTCAAGCTGCTGCGTCAGCACAGCGTTCTGCGCAGTCATGTTGCACTTGAGTTCCAGAACATCGCGGTCGGTCTGGCAGTTGTCCGTCATGGTCTTGTGACCAAGCACGGAGCGCAGCGCAACCAGATCAGCAAGCTCAGTACCAGCAACAGCAGCGGCACCACCGCAATTACCACGACCGAACAGGCCGTTACCACCGCAGCCGAAGCCACCGCCGAAGATCCCGAAGAACAGGAGCAGCACGATAAAGATCCAGCCGAAGTTCATGGAAGATTCGCGTTCAGATTCCATAAGTCATTCTCCATAAAAAAGTTTTTGGGTATATGTGAAGAGAAGAAACTGCGAATTTCTTCTCGAATCACCGAAGGTATTATTTTATTCCAAGTTTTTGAAGGCGTTTAGCCAATTCGTCGTTTCCGGGATTAGGAGCGTTTGAAGTAGGGGCTGGACCTCTTTGACGAAGCGCGGCCTCAAGCTGATTCCCCATCTCGGTAATTTTGTCGATGCTTCCGGGAGCTATGGTATTCAGCCCCATTTTAATAGCAGGATTGTCCAAATGTTTCTTCATCCCCGCAAGGATTTGAGCATCAATACCAAACTTCTGGGCGACTTGAAGCGCACCCTCAAGAGTTGGTTGGTAATTACGAGATTCGGAGATAGCCTTTTGCGCGGCGTCAATTACCTTTGAGTTTCCTCCGGACAAGGTATTTACAATGCTCATGATCTTTTGTACGTTCATCGTTTATTACCTCTATTGTTGCCTTGTTCCATTTTAACTGGAGGATTCTTTGCGTCTTCCTTAATCACGTCATCTACGAATTTCTGAGTGTCCTGAGTTTCTTCGTTGACGGATTTATTTGAAGCGATATTCGATGAAATGACTTGAATCTTATCGGTAAGACCAGCAATCATCTCAGCCAGTTTAGCATTCTGCGCACGGGATTCCTGCAATTCCTTCAAAGCGTTGTTAAGAACTTCTTCTTGCGTAGGTTCAGGCTTTATAATCCCGTTTTCTACGAGCATCTTATAATAAGACTCTGCCTTATCAATCGCTTGTATAAGCTGCGCTTTAAGCTTCTCGTGAATCTCCGTGGCTACCCCGATAGGCTGGTTCCCGGCGTTGACATCCCATGTGTAAATAACACCATCAGAACTTACCATCGCATAGCTATATGTGTTCATAGGCATAGAAGAACGCTGCGTAGGAGAAGAATATGTGGATTGATTAAATCCTGTAGTTGCGTTAGACATAATAAAGCCCCCAAGTGATGATTAACATCATGGGGGCAATATAGCGCAGAGTTTTAAATATTGAAATGCGTCCACGACCGTCGACGGAGTTATTTTAAGATTATCCGAATATACGGTATGCTCCTATTTTAAGATTATCCGAATATACGGTATGCTCCTATTTTTATATTACCATAAATCTGTATTTTAATTTCAGTAACTTTATTTTCAGTGAGTGCCGGGGGCGTATTGTTTTCCCATTGAATAGGTTCTGAAATCGTCAATGCAGCGGAAGCGTTCGCGGCTTTAAGGATGGCATGAAACTCATAAAATTTATCGGATTGTAACCCTGCGGGGATCGTTACAGTAAAGGCGCGGTCTACTGTAACGATGTGGGTTACGGAAGGGACTAATTCAACTGAAACGGTTCCTGCGCCAGAAGACAAACTTTGGATATTCTTTTCCAGAGCGAAATCTATATTTTTCGTCCCATCAACAATAGCTTCCGCTTTATATATCCCAGAGATATAGAATGTTCTCGGAGTTTCCCATTGTGTAGCCGTTGCAGCATTGCCGGACACTTCTGTTTGAGCTGGATGAACATGGTCGCCTCTAGCAAACGCATCCTCCGAACCTATATTGGCTACGCCAAGAGCTTTTGGAGTAGTTGTCGTGATTTTTGCATGACCATATAGAGTTGTTGTTGCTAATCCATATGCCGCACTTTTATTCGCATGTGCGGAAGGCTTAAATGTGGCAGGGATGCTAGAAAGAAGACTCCAATCAGATTTAGCCTGATACGCATAAAAAGCTGCCATTGTACCAAGTGTGCTGTCATCGATCACAGCGTATATAAGAGGCTTCGGCTCTTTGACAATTACAGAGTCACCATTTTGTACGTCTTTGATTGTCAAGGAAAGCATTGCAGCTTCATTGGTAACTATGGTAAATCTTTCTTTTATGGATTCCGGAAATTGGGAAGGATCAAGCTCAGGGCTACTTCCAGAACCGAAAGACCATTCAGGGTCGCCGGAAACATAGAATGTAATCGCAGCGCTATTTGCAGAGCCTACGGAACCGGAAACAGGTACAGAGGTTGGGTGCCCCATGAAGGCTACGCTAGTCCCTGTCTCAGTAAAATCGATGCGATAAGGGATGTTGACCGCAGACTTACTATCGGCAATCAAAAGATTCTGGTGAATCGTGTTTAAATCATCAAAATACAGGGTTATGGATGAGCTTCCGCTCTCTCGGATTCCGGGAGCGTATACAGTGGCTTCATCTTTAATCGTCGTCATATCGATAGATTGGATGGTGGGTGTTGGGGCCGCCCAATCCGAAATACCATTAATTATCTGCCATGATGTCGTTGCAAGGTCCGTCCCTGTTCCCCGGAAAAAACGAAGACCTTTGCTTGTGCGAGGTTCGTATGCCATTATTTAGCCTCCTTCTTGCTTAATTTCCTTACTAGCCAAGCTGGAGGCGTTTGAGTTTTGACTTGATAAAACTCAGGTTTTACCTTTCTCAGAAAAGTCGCTCCGCATACGGCACAAGTATAGGTCGATCTCTCTTCCATTCCTAATCGACGTAAATGAGTATCTTCAAAAGCTACTACGGTTGTTTGATAAAAAGCCCTTTCTTTGCAAACAGGACAAATATTAGCGTCGGATGTAGCCATTGTTTACCATTGCCACTTTTATTCTGAAATTTCATGATTTGAATCTGATTTAATATTCGCTTTAGAAAGAGACTGAATATCTCCCTTGCCGATAGCCCTAACCAGATCTCTATGTCTACGATTAATTGATTCGATAGCTCTGTTTTTCTCAGAGATTTGAGCTTCCATATCATTGATTCTTGATGAAAAATAATAGGAAGCTCCCCCGGTAAGAAGGAACATGACGATAAGAAGCAACGTCAGCATCCTCCAAAAGAGCGTAGATACATGATCTGAAACTTCCCTCGGGATATCTTTAGCAAATGCAAGAATAGCACTAGAAATTCCGTCCGTTTTCTCCCCACCGCCTACCGTAACTGTTTGATGCGTGTCGCTCATATTCGTATATTGTCCTTTTTAATTGTTATCAAGAAATTCTTTGATTCCGTTATAAATAAGTTCATATTCATCGGTATCCGGGATAATAAATTCCGCAGTCTGATCTCCGATACCAAGAGTTATGGTAAAAGATTGGTCTTCGTTCTTCTTAATTCCACGGATAGAAAAAATATTATTTTGAAAAGAGAGGTCTTCCATTAAAACTTTACCTTATATATTTAATTTTTACGCAATTCGGGAGGAAGCTGTCTTCCTTTCCTTTCATTTTCATAGCTACTTTTACAATGGTCTTTTTGCCAGAAGAATAAAGAGTTTACTGTCCTTTGAGGCCATATATAGACACCATCTTTTGCCCATCTATAACACCTAGATGATAATGTTTCGTCGGGCCAGCCGCCGAGGAGCGTATTGATTAATTGATCTATAGAAATAAGAACTTTTCTTAAATACTGCACGTTAAAATCCTTTTAAGCAGTAATAATATCTACGGTTATCGCCTTTACTTCGTCAATAGTAGTACAAATTTTAAGTTTGTCTTCTAGAGCTTGTCGTTGCCCAATAATACGTGCCGATAAAATCGAAAACTTATCTGCTTTAAGAATAACCTTATTTACAAGATCCGGCAATGCGATTCCTCGTGTTTTAGCAAGAATAGAAAGAAAAGGCGTAGGAGATTCTGGGTTTTTAAGATATGCGCGTGCCTCTAGTTCTTGTTTTCCAAAAGAATCGATCTCTTTTTCAGGGTACGTAGATACAATTTTTGAAATAGCTGAATCCGCAGCCGTATTAATCTCTTCAAGTTTTAATGCTTTTACATCTTCAAAAGTTGGTTCTGGGGGAATATGAGGATACTCTTCTGTTACACATTCGGGATGATTCGTAATATAAGTATTAATTTCATCCCACAATTTAGCGTGTTCTTTAATATATGGATGAACTTGATAAGGCATCCCATATTTTTGGATAACAAACGAATCATCTGAGGTACGCAGGATAACTTTCATTTTTTTACCTTACTGACTAATTTTAAAAGCACAAATAGATACACCCGAAGTTTTGCCTCCGATACCGGATGCGTCTCCAATCCATGATCCGCCAGCGGCGACACCACAATAGCAGAAATTACTTCGATCCGGATAATTTGCGTACTTTAACCACAACCAAGTCCCTCCCGCAGGTAGATTTGCTTGACCATGCGATTGCCAAGCTGCATAAATAGTTGGAGTGGCCTGTCCAGCATTATTTGCCCAATTACAAGAATTAGCATAATTTACAGAGAAGTTTGAAGGATTCCAAATTTTAATATTTACACCGTCATTACTTCCCCATAACCATTGCGGCTGCCCGGCTTGACCATCCCAATAAAATCTCATATCTTGATTGCCTGCATTACGTAGATACTGTGAAGTTCTAGCAAGATCGGCGGCTACAGCGTAACAATCAACGGTAGCTCTTTCTCCATATTGTTTCTTAAATGAAAAAGTACCATCACTTTGTAAGTGAAGAGTTCCAGCAGCTTTTTCATTCCAAAGAAAACCAATCGAAGGCGCATATCCTATGCCAGATTGAGCATTTCCAACTAAATCATTTTCACGAATAAAAATCCCTGAATTTATGCACCTAGATTCCCATGAACTGACATACTTACCACGAAGACCACCAATCATCCCATTCATACTCCCGCCATCCAAAGACAATTTCGTATCTGCGTAAGCTTTGAGATTCATCAATGCTTTTGCTGATGCGGCGACGACAGATGAGTTTGTGGTGTAATTATCCGTCAAACCTTCGGGGACACGGTACCACGGAGTCCATGTTCCTCCTGAATTTTGAGTTAGTCTCCAATATCTACCTGAATTACTATGATTAAAATATTCTTGATTAATATATGCGGAATAGCCAGATACTTTAAGTGTACCACCTACGTTATTAATAGGGAAATTTACTACCGCATGTTCATTATTGAACCAATATGTTCCATTGGCAATAAACAAATTAGCGTCTGTTCCGAGTCTTTTTCCTAGAGCGGGACCACCTAATTGCCCCCTCCCTTTTGCGGTAGTGACATTAGCGTCTACTGCTACATCCGGAGTTTGAACATCATTCGCGCTACCATCTGTGCGACCTGTACCGCCCCGTGCAAAAGGAAGAACTCCAGCCGTAAGATTACCTACGTTATTCGTACCGAGATTGGCGCGAGCCTGTGCAGCGGTAGAAGCTCCTGTCCCCCCTTTCGCAATAGGATTGACCGTAGTAAGTTTGTCAGCCTGTGTAGCATTGGGAGCCCGTCCGGAAATATTTCCGGGAATGACACCCTTAGAATCACGGACTACTATGGAATTGGCAATAATCCCTGCATTAGCATGAAATCCATCAAGCCTATCAACATTGAAAGCGTACTTGCCAGTACCGTTATCCAGAGCATTCCAAACCGTTCCGCTTTTCATTTGGAAATTCATTGCAGATTGATTGAAGATGATAGTACCTTCCGGAGCATTGTCAGCAAGATCCCCTCGCATCCTCGCAATAAGTTTTGCAAGTCCTTGAATGGAATTAATATCCGATGCTATTTTATTAGATATTGCTGGTGCTGAAAAATTAGGATTTGCCATGTAAGGATTACCTTCTAAAGATTAGGCTTCTTAGATTAGACTTCTATAGATTCAATTTTTATTTAGGCCGAGGGTTTGTCCGATGAAACTACTTCTGCGATTTTATCGTCTTCTTCTTTATCCGGGGCAATAATCACGGAAAAAAGGCTTTTCAATTTTTCGGAAGCTTCCTCAAGGTCTTTTTGCTTCTTTTCAAGAGACTTGTCTACAAAATACAGCGTGCTTCTAAGCTGCGTAAGCATAGCATAATCGTCATTTACCTTATGCTGATTCTCATCAATAAATTTAACAATTTCATTAATTTTTTCGAGATTCATATTTCTCTCCATTAAGATTTTATTTTATTCGTCTATCAGATATCGAAAAAAATGTCAATAGTATTTTTCTATCATGCAAACAAAGCAATAGCCAATCTATCTATTTTTACGTTACTATAGTAAATTTGAACTTGATCTCCAGCGGTAACATGGATATTTGCATATATGGCATTTCCTGAGCCTCCCCCAGAATATCCGCTTGAACCTTCTCCCGTTCTTTTATTAATTAGCCACATCGAACCAACAACGCCTGTTGACGTTCCGTATCCCAGTAAAATACCAGTATAGTTTACGGTAAAGATGCCAGCGGTTGCAGGGATTGGAGTTATTAATTTAAGTTCATCAGAAAGTTTTGTTCCATGTGCAGCGTTAAGTTCCGCCCAAATTTGAGTATTATTCATTTTAAAACCACACTCTAATCGGAGTCTTAGGCTCAGGAATAAGGAATTTCGAGTTAACGAATTTGTCTGGAATTACGAAACTCGAAATTCGGATATTGACCAATTCAAAATCATAATAAGTAGCCGGAGTAACGATAGTAGCGTTTTCTGGGTCATCGTTTGAATATACTGGAGGAGTTTTTTCAGCTTTTCCAATATAATCAACATAAACACCTTCCGGAGGATCATTAAGGGAGATTCCCAATGATTCTTCAAGGGCGGCTACATTAGGAGCGGCGAAATAGAAATCTGTATACGCATTGATAAGCTCCGAAGGCATTGGTGCTATAGCAGTATTCATAATGAGATTTTTCCTTTATCTAATTAAATCTGAAAGTTGACTATCTGTTAAATGCGCAGGGAAAACGACGCACTGTTTCGTGGTACCCATAGAAAATTCGATTGTTCTAGTATTTTTTACGGAGTTATATGCCCGTTTTCCATCACCCTCATTAAAGAAGAACGCTTGACGTACAGGATTAAATAAAAATGGAGAGTCCTTTGTCGGATATACGTTAGTATAGTTATCCATAGCACGAGTAGTTGCGGTATTATTGACAATAGGGATATAAGATGAATATCCAATTCCGATCTCAGTTTGAATATTTCCAACTAAAATAGACGAAAATGAATCTCCATCGATTCTGGTATTTCCTGTAGCATCGGCAAAATATAATCCTGAATGAAAACCGTAATTGGAAATTGTACCTGTAGAATATTCTTCTAGGATTCTTGCACCAATAGAAACTTGAACCCATCCGTTTCGCATTTTTTCTATGGTAGTTCTCCATACTATATTTGAAGAAGTGGGTTTAACGACTTTTATGAGAGAGCATGTTTCTATATCGTATGAAGCTCCATAATATCCTGTAATTCCCGTAATATCGGAACCTATTTTTAATTGAATATACCTATGATTTACGGGTTTTACTACTAATGAAAATGTTACATCCTCCCCAACATGATCCGGAATTTCAGCAGGTGTGTATAAGCGATAGTTTGCGTAATGATACGAATCTAAAGTTGCGTCAAGCGTAAATTTTAATACGGGGCCGATGAATTTATCTTGAATTTCCTCTTCTGTAAGCCTGTTTATGCCCGCAGCAGTAGCATAATTCGTTCTTTGTGTTTCGAGGAAAGTAGAAATAAATTTACCCGTTTTATTATCATATAAAGGCCGTTCAATATCGTTTCCGACAGTTCTCATATATCCTTCCGCATCAAAATACGTAGCTTGTGATGCTCTAGTAAACGTAATCCCGTTATTTATAGAAAACTTATCTTCGGCTCTTGTAACTTGGGCGGTTCCTTCCGTAGGAATCGGGGATGTTGGTTTAGTATCAAAATCTTCGGATTCTTCCATTTGGGAGCAAGCATACCAGAAGGTGGACTTACCATCTCCGTCAAAAGTTGTAACAAGCCCCGTAGAGTCTTTAAAATATATACGTATACCCGTTTTTAGATTTGCGTTTTCTGCTCCTTTAAAACGGAACCATGCTCTAAACCATCCATCCCCGACATCCTCAAGACCAAAATTATTTTCAGTTATAGTGGCAGATTTTCTAATAATAGTATTGGTTTTGAAATTAAAATCTATGGATAACTCACCGCCTTGGATAACAACATAATTCGGAGTGTCGATTTTTATAATAGATAGTGGGTTATTTTTATCGCATCTAAAAAATATTGAACTGAAATACGTTTGATTTTCTTTTGGAATAATCCCTGTGGTATAAATACCGAATTGAGTATTCGTAGGCGTACCCGCCCGATATTTATATACTTTGGATCTAAATTTAAAATTATAGTTAGCAGAAGGTTCTACATAGTGCGCTCCGTCTGTTCCTACGCCTTTAACAACAACATTATTTATAAAATTTGTTCTTTGAGGCTCCCTAAGCCAGCCAAGGCATTCACCTGTAACAGGATTATGATCAATACGAGGTTCTCCTGCCGCAGCGATATGAGATACGCCGTCAGGCCCCCAATACGTAGCTGACGAATTACGAGTAAATGTGACTTGCGGAGGAACCTTTCCCCACGAGTATTCATATTCGTCCGCGAAAAGATTGAGGGAAGGATTCCGGGGAAGGACATTAAATAACGACAAGCTGTCTTGAATTGACCGTCCCTCCCCAGTAGAAGAGCCCCCGACAAGCACCCATTCAGTTCCATTCCAGTACTCAAAATTGCGTTTTGAATAATTCCATCTTACGCAATCCGTACTCAAATTAGACCTAAATGCGGATTTCATACTGACAATAACGTCAACTTTAGAAGGTACTTCTGCCATTTCGGGGGCTCTCCATATATTATATTCCTACTGCTCTCCACACCACGTTCCCCGTAGTGCGTTCGCCCTTATTATTGAAAAGAGACACTCTGAAAAACTTGGGAGAAGGAATGTCTTGGAAAGAAACCAAGGCGACCAATCCCGCATCTTCACTTTCAGGTGCAGCCGTAACTTCCCATACATCGAGATACGGCATAGAAAAGTTTACCAGATTTCCAGTATCATTTGCGTTTCCGGGCCATTCGGGACCATTCGTATTTGCCTCAGCCAAAGCGACACCAGAGTCATTTCGAATTTTAATGTCGAATCTAAGGTTCAATTCGGACACTCGGATAAGTCCCGTGGAGTCCGGAAGCATTCCAAGTGTAAATCGGATATACCGGAATCGCTGTAAAAACACCTGCGTAGCATTTTCTGCGGCTAATTCCCACGGGTCATTCACATCCACTTTAAATTCAACTTTAACATAATACAGAGGCGTGCCGGAAAGAATTTGAACCGTAGGTGTGACCACAAGTCTGATGGACTGCATGATTTGTCCATAATCAAATTCTTCTTGATACCACCCCTCTGTACCTGCTGGTTCCATCCAAGTAGGTCCGGCAATATCCACCTTGTTTTTCCATGTAGAGTTCGCTGTCGTTCCACCGAATCGTGCAATATTCTGCGTCCATGTTTCATTCTCATCTACGATAGGACCAATCATCCCTCCAATGCCATCAAGAACAAAATTATGGCGTGTTCCAGAGAAAACGGAATCCCAATCATAGAAAAGAACATAATCCGGAGGCTGAGAAATTACGCAAGTAATGGGAGTTGCGGTGCCTTTGTTACCTGCTACGTCTACCGGAACAACCCAATATGTATAATTACCGGATACAGCTTCAAAGATATTGACAATCAAAGCGTTGACATTGAAAATAAGTTCCGCGTATTCCAATTCATCCCCACGAAGTACCTCATAATGATGAATTGGAAAGAATACCGTGGAAGGTTCAGTCCAAACAAGAAGCGCGTTATTGTCGATGACGGTAGGAGTTATATAAACTCTGCCGGGAGCTTCGACTCGGAAACTCGTTTCTCCCCATGCTCCAGCATTTCCTCCAGTATCCCAACTACGAACTCTGAAAATGTGGTTTCCAGTTTTTTCAGGAGGTACGACTATCTGCGTCGCATTAATCCTTCCGAAAGATTCTCCTGTCGTACTATTTTCTATCTCGTATTCAGTTATTGGTAAATTGATTGTTGAAGGCGCTACCCAAGAAATAAGGATTTTATCTTCTTGAATTGTCGATTTTACAGTTGGGGCACCAGCAGGCTTAATCTCGATAGAAACTTCACCCCAATCTCCATAGTTACCGACGATATCTCGTGCTCGGATTTTCCATTCATGAAACCCGACAGCTCCCGCAGGAACTCGGAAATAGTTGACTTTCGCTCTACCTACCGGAGTGAAATCCCCTTCAACGATTTCGAATTCATCTATGGGGAATGCGGACGGAGTAATAGGCCATTCTAACAGAATATCAGCGCCATCAATTCTTGCTGTCGGCTGGACCCTCCCGAGAAGATCCACTTCAATAAATGTAGGAACAGCATTAGATTTATTTCCAAAAATATCTATCGCTTTCACTGTAAATTTATACCTACCTACAGGTCTTGGCGACACATATATTGAAGTCACATTAGAAAATTCCGTTCTTGACATATATTCATCATGAACTTCATAATTCTTGATAGGCCAAGAAGTTGTACAATCTGTCCAACTCAATTTAAGGCCATCGATAGTGACTTCCGTTTTAATGACAGGGTTTTTAGGTTTTTGAATAGTAACAGAAACGGGGGCAGGTTGCAAGGAAAAATTTCCAAGCGTATCCACTGCGCTAACTGTCATATTCAATGTGCCGAATTTATTTGAGACGGGAAGTATGATACTCGTGTCAATCGTTTTCCCTGTAATGTCCCCTTGAACAGCATAGTAATCTATATCAAGAGTGGCTACGGGATTCCAACTGATTTTTACCCCGGACGGAGGAAGAAGCTCGGCAGTAACACCATCGACATCGGGGGGCGGTGCTGTCTTACCGATAACGAAATACCCGGTTTGAGTTATCCAATCGCTGCTAATCCCCCGTATAGGGTCGGTAACTTGGATAGACAAGTCATATAGCTCGCCAGACTCCATATTCGAGATAACTACATATCCTTCGGATACGGAAGTTCGGACAGTATTGCCCCAAGCTGTTTCTTGTGTTTTCTTTACACGAGCATAAACCACACAATCTAACGAGGTGCCATCCCCAACTTTAAACCAGATACCGACTTGAGGAATGATATTCTGCCCAATCTTAACGAGCATGGACTCATCGGAAATTATCTGTGTAATAGTAGGATTGGGGATAGTATAAGTAGGCAGCTTGTCAATGATGATAGGAGGATTCCAAGGAGGAATTTCTCCTTTATCCGCATCAAGAACTTCGGGGGAATATGGAATCGCCTTAATTTCTGCCGAGGAATTTTCGGCAGGTGCAATCTGAGTTACAAGATACTTATCATTCGCTTCACCCATCAATGATACGCTAGCTAAATCCCCAATATAGGGCGTAGTAGCATATGATATTGCAAAAGTGAAATAGATATGGGAATGCTCTTCTCCAAATTCGGGTCTAATTTGATATGTGACCGTCTTTCCATACGGATTTCTGATTGCGATACCATAAAGTACATCTCGTTCACTAAAAACAATGGAATCGTCAAGAACGATGCCTACGGCAGGAGTATCAATGGGTCTTTCGGAGTTTTCATAAACAATGTATTCCGCCCCTCCCGTATCCTGATAAATCAACCCTACAACACGAGCCGCCCCGAAAGTGTTCATGAGAACGTCATGGAAAATTTCAATAACGTCTCCGCGATGACACATTCTGTGCTCCCAATCAGCATTGATTGTAACGCTTAAAGGACGAAGAAGCTGTGAGGCTAAATGATATCTTCCTTGCTTCCAGTTGTTTGTCCACGTAGTAATGCCGGGAAAATCAATTTCTTGAATATCCGTGGCATTGTTTTTATCAAATCCGTCCGCATAGCAGAAATCTTCCGATTGCAGGAAATTATTTTCACTATTAACAAATTTGATTCTGAGCGCGTGAGGGACGTTAGGGAAAAGTTTTTCCATGCTGAACCCCCAACTATTACGCTGGTTGAACTGCTGCACAGGTACTTTATCCTTATCGTCTATTACTACGCCATACTTTCCATCTATCTCCGTACTTACGGAAGCGCGTGCTGCCGCAGCGATCTGGGTAAGACGTGACCACAGATTTTCTTCCGTATCACAAACAAAGTCGAAAGTCCAACCCATTCGGGTACAATATTTATGGAACTCACGTAGCGTTGGTTCGTCAAGCTTGTCTTCCGTATAAGGAGAATTTAAAGCATGACGGGATGTCAATACATACCTATAAGCAGATGCAGGATTTCTCGTCTCCCTCCATTCCCACGTATTATTGCTAGTATTAAAGTCTGGAATCAATGCCGTGCAAATAGCATTAAAGTTATCGACGTATCCAGAAAGCTGTTCCGATGCCTGAATACGCAATTCAGAAACACATACGGGAACAGGAGTTGAAAAAGATTGACGATTTACAATAGCCCTTTTCGTCGCCCACGTAGCTTCATCATAGATATACTTATTTGAATTATCATCAGTAAGTCTTCGAATACGAACATCGTAATCTCCGTGAGGAACATTCACAGTATAGGTACGGGTCAAGGGCTTTAATTGCTGTCCAGAGATGGCAAATTTGTTAATGCCATTCACATATTGGTCAGGAATGACAATTTCATAAGTCGAATAATCATAAACTTCGACGCAAGTATAACTCCAATAAGGACTACCTAATCCATATCCGCATTTTTTCGTATAATGTTTTACTTCATTAATATACGGAGCGGCACCGGACACAGAACTTACCCGCAAGTCTTCGCAAGTATATGAATATGTATATGTTACCCGCTGTCTTCCATCATCATCAAATTCATAATGAGGAGTTGATACAAGAATAACTTTTGCTAATGGAACGGTATTAACTGGAGCTGTTTCTCCATCAGCCATATTGATATTACCAGAAAAATCACTATAGACAATAGAGTTTTTTCCGGCGTTTAAATAAAAGCCAGTTTTTCTTTTAAGCTCGATAGATGTCCCACGAATAGGGAATGACCCTCCGACAAGTCCTTTCCATACCGTATCATTCTTTAATTTATATTCAGCTTCAAACTCAACGGTACGATCATAGTTATCTCCATTTTTCTCATTGATGGAAGTCAGCCCTTTGGAGAATGTGATGTCTAAGCTGATTGTATCGCATTCTCCCATTGTCCGAGTAATATATCCAGCTTCTTTCGAGATTAAAGTCCCCACGGTTTCTTCATTAAAGGATTTGCCAAAATAGACAAGCCCTTCACCAGTGGTAGAAGGATGGAATCTGTGGTCAATATTTTTAAAGTTTTCTAAAGGCGTATCCCCAATTTTAAAATCTCTTACGGACATATCTGGGTGCCCCCAAATAACGCACATATTGAAATAGGTTTTATCCGATTCAATATTTGTCCAAGATTTCGCTGCCAAAGGAGGAGTGACCTTATTCCTTCCGAAGATAAGAGGAACAAAACCATATGGGTTCGCTCCGTTTCTTGCCCCGGAAATAGAATAGGTAGGAGATTCTTTTTCGGAAGATTTAGGTCCGCTAAGTTTAGGCGTTGCAGGAGGGCAAAGCATATTGACAGCGAGTGAGCCAACCGTTAAGATACCAAAACTTACTGCGGCACCAGTCCAAGTCAAGGCTCCCGCCGCTGTCATCAACCCCCATGAAGCCGGAGCAAGTACGGGCACCGCGATAGCAGCGACAGCTACAACAATGTTAAGGATTGTAGCAAAAGGATTTTTACCGCCACCTTTACCGGGCTTAATGAAAAATTCGACACGCTGACCATCCACAGGATAGGTGACGGCCCATTTTTCTTTAGGGATATTGATAAAATCCACACGGCAAACACAATGCTTCTTTAGATATTCGGCATATGCGGGAGTGATAGCTTGGTTAGCCCGAAGAATTTTTACGGAGTCGGTAATGATTTCTTCGAGGCACTGCCCTTCTTGGACTGTGAGCGAGACACGAGACGAACTTGCCCAATGCCGACCAAGAACTGTGATTTCCCCTCTTTTACGAGAGGCTCGCTTTTTCATTGCTTTACCGCGCATCTACGTGCCTCAAAATTCTCGTAATTCTGTTTTTCCATTCGGACGTATCGTACCTACGAATCGTACTATGCGCCCCTTCAAGTATGTCCAAAAGCCATCCATCCTCAACCCAAAGTCCGATATGTGTTTCAAGACCTCCAGTCCTAAAAATAATAATATCAAGAGGTTTGCGAGGCTCATTCGTAACGTCTATATAGCAACCAAGATCAATGTTCTTTTTTACCGTGGAGTTTACGTCTTTTCTACGATACGCATGAGAATAGGAATCCCCGAGCCACGGAAGATCAATGCCAAGCTCCTCTTTATACACGAGAAGCACAAGGCCGTAGCAATCACAGCCTTCGGAAGTTATTCCGTGATCCACAAAAGGGATTCCTATGTATTTTGAAAACTTGTCTCTCATTTTCATGTTTTATCCACTATAAAAAAGACTGTAAAAATATGCTTGCACAAATCTAAGCCACGGCACGGGCTCTTGAGAAGCCGTATTCAAGGAAATGCTGGCATCTACAGTTTGGGCGTTGATTGTTACGGAAGATAAATCAAATTCCGGATACACAGTATCAACAATATCCGGAAAAGCGGTGGTAACTATTTCAAAAGTTACTTTAGGAGTGCGTCGATCTGTTTTAACAAGATACGGTGCTATATACCGAGAAACATTGTCGATTGAAATTTTGCATTCAGGAGGTGTCTCTTGTCTGGAGTCCGGGGCAATAGCTCTCATGGGAATATAAAGAAATTCTTTGCCACGGGATATCGTTCCGTAGATAGGAAGATTAGTTTCCGTATCATTCCTGAGAAAAACCGTAGGGTCGGACGATAGATAAATAGGTTCCGTCCAGCTTGGATGCGTAATTGTCAAAAGAACTATGTCGGCGTTATCCGTTTCCTGCGCCATCATCGACGCCACCGTACTAGGCGAGAGGGGCATCGTAAAAAACCTCAAAGGTAAAATCTACTTTCCATAGGCCGGGAGCGATGAAATTTATTTCATACAATTCCGTGTCCGACTTCGGCATTATACGTACTTTTACATTTTTGTCAAGTCTAGGATGAGGAAATTCAAAGGCTTTTGCCCCACCGCCAAGAATTGTTCGGATAAAGGTTTCTAATTTTTTAGTAGCTGCCGTAGTCATTTTAAAAGATACATTCATTTTTCCGGGAGTCGCGCTTCCCCTCCGTCTAACTTTACTCGGACCTGTATCCATAGTAGACACAAGAAGGTTGGACGGCATTGATTCGGAGTACCCTCCGTCTGCGAAGGGTACTTGAGGAAGATCTGCGGGCCAAATAATACTCATATAATCACCGCTTAATCGTCGGGGGAGTAGCCCCGGTTTGAGTTCTGATAGCATAATTGGCTTTGGTGCCGGGAGTAAGCATCTGCTGTGCGGCGACATCACCAATTATAACATCTATGCTTTTTGACCCATTTGCATTCTGAGTTTGTTTGGTTTGCGCCTTTTGACCAGTAGAGTTATAAACATTTACAAACACCTCGGAAGATGAAGAAGATGTGGGTCGGCTCGACTCATTTTCTCGTTTGGAAATGACGCCGAGTTTACCTGAGCTTGTTCTCGTCAAAGGCATAATAGCTTCGGGTCCAGCTTCTCCCATCAATCCGGCACCATTGGCATACTGGCTGATTTCTTTTCCGTAAGAGAAAAGAGTCGGTGAAGTTACTATCGAATTGCTATGACCAGAAATTCCAGTCATCACGCCACCGTTGGCTTTTCTATTAATACCGCCGAACCAAGACGAGAATGAAACCGCATTATCGGCACCGCCTCCACCGCCAATACCTCCGGTGAAGAGGCCAAGCGCAGATTGGAGAATGCCGGACATAAGCTGTTGCGCAAGCAATTTTGACAGGCTTCTGATCATGTCATTGACCAAGCTGTCAAATGCCTCTCCGAAGGACTTAAAGTCTCGCATACCTCCTACCACAAAATCAGATAAGGCGGCAGCCATGCTATCCGTAGTAGAGGTTACTACTTCCCCCAATCCAAGAGCATAGTTCTTGTGCTGATCATAGTAGTCTTTGATACCGAGTTTCAGATTATCTAAAACGCCACCAGACGTACGGATTCTCTGTTCCGCCATCCATTCATCAATACGGGCAACGGTATCGGCATATTCTTGTTCAGCGGCGATTCTTTCTTCTGCGGAAGAGAACGCGGAATTGGATATAGACCTATAGAGCTTCTCAGCGGTGTCTTTCCATTGCTTAGATTGCTTTTCATAGGATTTAAGTGCGGCCTCACCCTTATCGCCAGAAACGATTTCGGAATAAGCCCTTTCAAAGTCCATCAACTTTTCACGAAGATCATCGACGGCTTTCTTTTCTTTTTCCGCTTGCTTGGCGAACAATCCTTCTTTAAGCTTGTTGCTCAGGAACTCTTGCGCCTCGGCAACGGAATGCAGTCCATTAGGAAGCTCATCTTTATAGATTTCCGCGACTTTTTTAATATCAAGTTTATGTGTAGCCAGTGAAGCGTTTAGTTTTTCAATTTCGGCTTCAACAATTTTTGCGAAGTTCGTTTCGGTTCCAAACAACTTCTGTACGCGAACATCAAATCCTTCAATATCAAATTCTGGGATTTTCTTTGGCTTTTTATTTGCGTCTCTTTTTGCTTTGCGATTAGCATCTTCTGCGGCAACAAGAGCTTCGGATTTTTCAGCGATTTCTTTATAGACTTTAGCTACATCTGCGGCTATTTTATTTCCTTGTGCATTAAGGAGATTCGTAAAATCACCGGATTCTATAGCTTCTAATATCTGTTTCTCCTGCCCTTTTTGAAGTTCTTTCATTGATGAAAGGGTAGTCAAAGCAGCACGAGAGGTCTTACTCCCTACTGTTGCTAATTTACCTTCAATAGCAGCGAGTTTTTGTTCCGCAGATTGGAGTGCCGCAACAGACAACGCAGAATTTAGTTTTGTTCTAAACTCGTCAATATCTTGAGATGAAAGATGGAAAGTCTCCCCAAGTTTTTCAATGATTGAATCGAGAGTAGAAGCGTCCGCTCCAGAGGATACTGCCGCCTCAGCTACAAGCCGGAAAGCATTATCAAGTTGACCAGATTGACTAGACATAGAATCAAAAGCTGATTCAAGCTCTCTCATCTTTTCTTCGGTCAAAGTATTGGCGTTCTGCTGTTCAGTATATGCTGCAAGGAGATTCCGAGTCTTGCTCTCTAGTTGCTCTTGAGCTTCGGACATCTGGAGAAGTCCGCGAATCTGGGCCTCAAAGTCTTCTTGCCCGGCAAGCTGCTTGCCAAATTCTGTGGTCTTTGTTCCTTTGCGAATAGCTTCATAGGCTTCCGCGAATTTAGCTATGCTGTTTCCGCTTTTGTTCGCTTCTCCGGTGAGTGCTTCCAACGCCGCTTTAGCTGCATCTGCGGTATCTTTCGCATTGAGAATGGCCCCACCGAAATTGTCCCATTGATTAATAACTTCGTCAGATGCGCCAGCTTCTTTCATGCCGTCTTTGATAGTACGGAACATGATCTTGAAACGATCAAGAGTATTCTTAATCATTTCATCTCTGGCTTTCGGGTCGGTTTCTTCGTTTAATGCTTTATCAATAGCATCACGAGTCTCTTTAGCAAGCTTAACGGCTTGACTTCTTAACGTAAAGAGAGCTTCTGAATCAGTATCAGAAAGAGGCCCGAGTATGGAATCAAAAAAACTAATCACCTTAGTAGAAGAGAATACGTTAGGAAGCTCTTGAAGGGCTTGGATAAAGTCCATCTGGCGCTTTACGTACTCACCGCTAAGATACTGTTCTTGGAGTCGTTTATTGGAATTTGAAAGATTGTTCTGGCTTGCCGCAGCCTTTTCAGACTTGCTGGCAATCTCGTCGAAGCTCTTGGCATATCCGGAAATAAACTTTTCGGAGTCAGACATCTGGTTGCTAAGAGCGTATGCCGCAGTACCTACCGCGACTAGAGCAGTGACGGTAAGCGCGATAGGATTGGCGTTAAAAGCAAGTGCGAATTTAGCGATTACAGCTTGTGCGGCTTTCATTATGCCGGAAGTTTCCGCTGCGGCTACTCCAGTTAAAGTGAAAGCAGTCCTGAGATTCTTGAGCGCATCTACCGCAACACCGAAAGCCGTAGTAACTTTAAGCGTTGTATATACAATCCCAATCCACTTCACGAAATTCATTATTGAATCAATGTTCTGTCCAATGAATTTCGTAATTTCCGTAAGTACGCGAATAAAAGCTGCTGCACCCTCAGAATCCATCATTGCGGATTTAAGGTCAAACCATGCGGTAGCCAATCTATTAAGCTCGGCTTGCAGACCGTGAGAAGCTTCTTCCGCTCCCTTAGCATACGTCTTTCCGACTTCTTCCGCAAAGGTACGAAGATGTTCAAGTCCCACTTCGCCTTTTTGGAGCATATCATCAAGTTGTTTTGTGGTCACTCCAATAGCTTTCGCAAAAAGATTCACTGCACCGGGCATTCTTTCAGAAAGCTGCAACCTAAGTTCTTCCGCGCTGACCTTACCCTTAGAAATCATCTGAGAGATAGCGAGGAACACAGAGTTCATCTGTTCGCCAGTGAGTTTAAGCGCAACGCCCATCTGGGAGAAGCTTTTAAAAATCATCTGAGCGTCGTTTTCTAAGACAGTACCTTTCGCGGAAGCGAATAAGGCTTTCGCAGCTTGCGCAGTATCGATAAAAGACAGGCCGAGTTCATCACTTACTTTACGCACAAACCCGAGGGATTGCTCGGCTACTGCGGACTCTCCGTAAATCGACTTGAAAGAAAGCTGTAAGCTATCAAGAGCGGTGGTAGCGTTAAATACGGACTTGGTAAGCTCGACCATTCCGTACATACCGAAAGAAACGCCTACAGCGCCCGCTGCGGCTTGAACACCAGAAGTAAGGGAATACGGCGTAAGAAGCCCGGAAACGCCTCTACCACCCTGTTTTGTGCGTTCCTGAGTGTCAGCAAAACGACGAAGAACCTCGTCCGACGCATTGATGCTTTTCGCAAACTCAATAGCTTCGGCGGATGTAAGCCCATACTCACGCTGCATCCGTTTTAACTGAGTTACCGCCCTTTCAACACCGCGCATCTCAAGGAATTTTTGCATCATAGAAGACGCTTTCGTCGCATCTACGCCGAAAGCACCTTGCAGAGCGTTCCCAATTTTATCAGTCTCACTTTTAATTCCTGCGGCGGCGGTTTTGGCGGACGCTTGAATACTTCCGATTGACCTGATAATATTTATAGAAGCATTAGTAATATCAGCAACGGGCAGGGCTTTCTCCATGCTCCGAGAAATTTGCTGGCTTGTTTGAGTGATTACTTCTTTAAGATTGGTGAGAGTGCTTGCTGTTTTACTATCGTCAAGCTCCACCGGAATAACTAGCCGTGTGAGTCTTTTAGTCGCCATTAAGATCCCTCTTCCGTGGACAAATATTTTTCAAGCACTTTTTCGGCTGAGTCCGCAGTTTTACGCACATATCCCGCAGGTTGAAAAGGGTTTGGCGTGGATTTACCGGGAATGCCATGCTCTTCTTTTTTTGAAAAAACGTAGACTTTTCCGTCTACTTTACTTCTTTCCGTAAATCTGATAATTTCTTTCGTAGCTGGATCTCTGAATACTATACCGGGAGGTACGCCAAGTTTGTCTTCATATCGCATCCATTTTTTAGGACTTCTTTTTCCCTTGACAACATGGGGCTCCGTACCGTATTCAAGAAAATGTGCATACCAAGCTCCAGCGTCAACAAGTTTAGCTTTTTTAGGTATTCTTTTTGATGGACGGACAAATGGCGTTTCTCTAAAATTTTCATTGGGCGTTACGTACCAAGGGTTCTTGGAAAGGGGGATACTTTTAGCATTTTTTATCATCTCAAGACGGAGCGCATTAGAAAAGCCCGTAAGGACTTTCGCACCCTCCGTCTCTATTTGAAATGAAATTTCAGAGAGAAGTTTGAGCGGGAGTTGTTGTACATTAAAAGCCATGTACACCTCCAATCCATTACGGGCTTTTTAAGGGAGATTGAAAATGAAAAAATTTTACGTTTTGCTTAGAGTCTTTGTTTCTGTTGAAATCATCGGTGCCTTGATTTTTGCCTTTGGTATTCTTGCGGACGTGAATGGAAAACCTTATGGTACAAAGTTGGGCATAATCGGTTTGTATATGGCATTGAGTTGCCATGTGCTACTCAAGAGTGCAATTATTCCGGGCATCAATCAGATTGTTTCGATGCGTAAAGAATGGGAGGCGCGCAAACGGCTGGATAAAGAAAACGCTGCGAAGAAGTAGGCGACTTTTTTATTCAATAACTTTTCCGCCATAAAGAGCGAACATCGCCTTTTCTTGTTCTTCGGGGGTCATCTCTCTTTTTCTAGGAGATTGGCCCCCTTCTTCATTCTCTTGTTCTTCGTTTTTAATCTTATGGTAGGCAACCCATCCCATGAACTCTTCTACGTCCATGTTTTCTAAAAGCTGGTTTACCGTCATATGAAGATCACGCGCAAGAGAATACGCAAACATCCAAAGCCAGCCAGTAGTTAGTTTTTTTCTGCCTCTTCCTGAGCCTTTTCATTGATAGTATTCATCTTTGATGCGGCTTCAACCAAGGCAGTAACAACCTGAACATCCTGACTCAAAAGCCAATTGATGTCATTTTCAGTAAGCATCTGGTTGCCGTTCTCATCGACAAGGCAAGCAATAACCATGCGGTACATCGCAAAGTTATACTCTTCGACCTTTTTATCCTCGTCTTGAACTTTCTCGGCGCGGCTATAAATTTTCATTGCTTCCCCGGCGCTCAGTCTACGCATGTAAACTTCCGCGTCCCATACGGGGATATAAAACTTGTCTTTCACAACAGTAAGACTATTACGCAGCTCCGCAAATTTTTCAATAGTAAGAATAGCCATATGATTCCTCTCCTGAATTTTTTTTTCGAGAGGGAGACGATTCTCCCTCTCTTTCTATTTGGTTGTTATAGATTAAACGAAAGTGATAGCAATATCGGTCTTCGTACTGCCGGAAATGAGATTCGCATCAGCATTAGCAAAAGCGCTATCCATAAAAGTCAAGGCGATATTAGAAACATCTGCCTTATTAGTAGCGGCTCCAGTGAAAGACAATTCAGCAACCGTATCACTAACTTTCTTAAGAGCACCAACAAGTCCCGCCGGGGCATTAGCCAATTTATAATGCGTATTTGCGGTAAAGTTTGCGGCGTTTTCAACGCTCGTAGTAAATTTAGCAGTAGATTCCTTACCCGGAATAAGCGTTACAGTAACTTTGCCAGTCACAGCGCCAGTCGATTCAGTGCCAGCGAGTGTGCTATCCCAACTCAAGGTTGCGCGTTTACCACCAAAAACCCATTCAATCTTGCCGGAAACGTCGAAGGTGTACGTAGTCGTATTCGCAGCACCGACGCCACCAGAAAGCGGCATCCCGGTAAGCTGGCCCATGAAGTACATAACCGTACCCGTGGGGAATTCTACCTTACACGGACGGTAATCACGAGAGTACAAATCTTGCGTCAGCAAATTCTGATGCATTTCACAAAGGTCATCAACATAACCGTTAAAAGTAATAGTGCCGTTATCAGGAATATCCGAGATTTTTTCTACGGCTTCCGATTGAGTAGTCGTAACGGTAATTGTAGGTTTGGAAATGTTAGGTCCATTCCAAGCCGAAATTCCCGGAACGTGTTCCCATACTGCCGTAGCGAAAGAAGACCCCGTACCACGGAAGAATTTCAGTCCTTTACTCGTTCTGGCTTGATAAGATACAGCCATTGTTAAGCTCCTTCTTCAAGGATAAAATCTACAGATTGGATATGCCAAATATTTTGCCCAATCTGCGTTGTTCCATAATGATCTCCATCTACGCAAGATGGAAACTCCGTTTCCGATAAACTTCTGATAATTTCGGAACCTTCTGTGGCGTCTGCATAGTTGGTGCTCATTACATCAACTTGTACACGGACTGACCGCAATAAGTCTCCCCTATCAGAAAGTGTTTTGTCCAAGGGATCTCCGGAAATTCGATGAATTAGAACGAAGCGTTTAGTATTAGCTACAGTGTTCGCTTCGACGATTCCTTGGAAAATATTTTCACCAAAAAATTTTTTTACTTCTTGAGACTTTATGAAAAGTTGAAAAAGTTTTGTTTCCGCTCTTTGGACAAGCTTTAATGGCGTATTAAGCATCGGAAAGTCTCCTACACATAACTTCAAGATAAGTATTTTCTTTATTTATAGGAGGTGACTTTACTTCCAAAACAATATCGCCTTCATGATCCGAATGTAATATGAATCTACTTCTGTCTGAAACGTCCGAACGAAATCTCATGGAAAGTCGTATCGTCCCTTCTCCTTGAGACTGAGAAGCAATCCAATATTCTCTCCCAGACATATATTCAATGCCAACATAGATGTCAGCTACAGGATGATATAAACTTGTCGGTGAACCAGTAACGTCTCTTGATCGAACTTCTTTAAGCAATGTCGCTCTTTTATTTAATACGGCAGGATTTGAAGTATAATCAAGCATATCAAACAAATCCTATAATTTTAAATGTGTCCAATATATTATCTATAAAATTGCTTGGAAATAATGCATCGTTAGATTTTCCTGCTCTCAAAGCTATCTCGGATCTTTGCTGAAAGAGCGTTCCTGTACGAACCATAATCCATTGTTTCAAAGGATGAGGACAATTGCTTACAAAAACTTTTTGAGTTGGGATTGCATCAGGCGCAATATGTAATTTCGGAATTTCCGTGATAGGAGGAAGCTTTACAGATTGGGCATCTACATAATTATGAAATTCATCGTGAATGAAACCACCAGCATAATTTATGATGAGGGATGCACCTTTTACAATTGATGCTTCCGTAGTCTGAATTTCTACAACATCATCCTTGACAAAAATGGCAAGCACGGGTACGTTGTTTCCAACGGAATCATAGATTTGAAAATTTTCTGGTTTTGCATCGCCCATAATGGGTCGATTAAATACGAGAGTAACACTAGATTCAGTGAATCCGGTTTTAGCTGGTTCAATGAAAGGAGATTCGTTAGTTACAATTTTTTCCAATTTTTCTTCTACCGTATATCCAGCGCGAAGAACAATCTTTGGATTAAGGGGAAATCCGCTCAAAGGGGAGAGAGATCCAATAAGCGGATTTCCTTGCGGCGACAACGCAGGGTACTCAACAGTATACAGGTCAGGAGAGACAGGCTGGCCCGAAGAGTCAAACACTTCTACGGATGTAACGGGAACCACAGGGAGAGGAACCGCAGACCCATTCATCTCTTTTTCGGAGGGAGTCCACGACCATTCTGAATCTACAAAAACTCGCCCGGTCTTCTGTTCCGCGTGAGTTGTAGCGGAAGCTATAAGATTTTCAATATAAAAATCTTCTTCCGCAGTTGTGGTATTCAGCCTCAAATGCTGCTTGACCTCTTCTACAGAAACAGGGTAGCATTTAGGGGCAATGGTCATGTCAAGACTCATATCGTCTATTTCCCTTCGTTAATTTTATGCTTTACTTTATCGGCAAGTTCGGTAAGAACAATCTCGGCGGAACCGAAACCGGAACGACCACCGACAAAAGCAACGATAGTAAGATTTTCCCTTTTAAGGCGTTCATCAAGCCCGGCCTTTTTCAGGTCTTCTACGATACCCATAACATCTTCTGAAACGGAGGGGGCGGGAACCGCCCCACTCACAATTTCTTTTGATGATTTAGGCTTCGCAGAGGACTTCGGAGTTTCATCAGCGATGACTTCTGTAGAAGCCATAACGCTGGTAGTCGCTTCATTGATAGCCATAGAGAATTACTCCACCGGAACGAGGTCGGCACGCATCAGGACCGCATGAACGGTAGGAGTGCCTTCGGACTTAGTGACGGTTACTTTCACGAACTGGCGGCTACCGATGTAACCGACTTTAGCACTCTTGGCGGACGCAGTGACTTTCACTTCCGCAATGGGTTTAGTGAGGTCCAGAGGTTCAAGTTCCTCGGTAGCGGTAGAATCCGTGTCGCCATGCGTAATAGCAAGCGAAGCTTTATTGGTGCCGTCACCTTCGAGCACGAAAGTAACGGAATTGAACCCCTGAATGTCAATGGGAGTTCCCGAAGTAACCGGGACCACCTTCATATGAGATGCAAGATCTTTCATAGCCATAATGATTTCTCCTTTTTTGCTTAGGCCGCGAACTTGAGCAGCTTAATAGCTTCAAAGTTCTGAATGCCGCCGCCAGTACGCAGGTCAATGTTGAAGATAACGAGAGGGGCCTTGGTCACGGTGTCTCGCTGGATACGCATACCGCGACGTTCGACAACAAGATATCCCTTACGGAAGTTGCCGAAGGCTATAGAGAAAGCATTGGCTTCAATGTCGGGCATATTTTCGTCAATTTCGATGTTGTAGCCGAGCAGGGTGTTCGGCTTACCCATCTGCAAGGACGGCTGCCACAGATAGTTACCATCGTTATCCTTGAGCTTACGCACGGAGGACTCGGTAAAGGAGTTCATCAACCAATTAGCGCCCTGACGATAACCACGTTTCAGGAAGGTGGTCATATCGATAAGGCAATCGGCGGGGCCTTTATCCTTAGAGGAAGAATCGTAAGGAAGGAACGCACCAGACTTGCCAGTCTTAGCAAAACCGAGCTTGCCCCAATCAACACCAGCCTTGCCAGTCTGTTCGGCAACGGGATAGGCAAGAATGCCGAAAGGCTTCTTCACGCCATTGCCCCACACATGGGCATGAGCAATCGTTTCACCGAAGGCGATACGAGTACTGTCCATGAGTTCGGCTTCAATATCAACATAAGAGTCTTCGATGAGTTCGGAAGACAAAGTAGGCTTCGCCATGAGCGTATGGACATCCCACTTGAGCTGACCGTAATCCGGAGTCTTAGTTTCGCGGCGCGTTTCGACTTCACCAGTCCACACAGCAGATGATTCGGAAAGACGGACAGGACGTTCATAGCTTGACGTACCCGTGGTCTTCTTTTCAGCAAGTCTATAAATCGCAGAGTCATCACGAGCGAGTTTCAGGATATCACGTTCGACTTCCACAGGGACGAAAATGCCACCATAGGTATCAATACCAGACAGGAGGGTCTTCATTTCCGTTTCTGACTTGGGAAGGCCATAAGCTTTCGCGGCGCGCATTTCAGCTTCAATAAGAGCTGACTTTGATTCCTCGGGAAGATCCTGATAATTGGTCTTGTGGACGGTACGGAAGAAAGCGGACTTAACCATATCTTCACGAGTCTTCGGATCACCGGAGGGGGCGCTTGAAATCTTGAGACGCTTAATCTCTTCGTCCGCCTCAGCCTTATACTTCTTAAAGTCTTCGTCCTGTTTAGCAAGCATTTCCTTGAGATCGGAAATAGCGGCAGAGCTATCCTTTTTCAGGAGTTCATCACGCTTGTCGAGAGCAGCCTTCTGCTCCTCCCAAAGTGCATTGATCTTGTCGATAATAGTATTTTCAGCCATAAAAACACTTCCTCTTTTCGAGATTTTTAAAATAGATAAAGTAAAAAGTACCTCCCATTCATCCCGAACTGAGGCATTGCCAATATTGACTTTGATAGTGTAAATCATATTTTTACATTTTTGTCAACCCCTTTTTTAAAAAGAACAAAAAAATTACGCCGTCTCAATTAAGAAAACGGCGTAATAATCAGTCATATTTTTTATTAAAAATTATTTTTTAAACAATGCTTCCAAGGCTTCCAGAGCTTCCCTTTCTGCATTTTCTTTACGTTTGGCAGCAATAACCTCATCAAGCCATGCAGAAAGTTCTTCGTCCATTTTAGCTTCTTCTGTATTTTCAGAAACAGTTTCGCCTTTCGTTTTATCTTCGGCGTTATTTTCGGGAGTATTGTTTTCGGGCTCATTCGACTCTTCGGAAATATTTACGGATTCCTCTTGGATGCCCTTGGGTTCTTCATGAGTCTCCTTAGATTCTTCCGGCTGTTTAATTCCTTTGATTTCCGCATCAATATCAGCGGAGATAATGGATTTAAGCTGAACAACGATATCTTTGGCTTCCTTATTAGAAAAACCTTTTTCACGGAGGAATTGTTCGGCATCTCGCAGAGTGCCGATATTTTTCACCGCGTCAATAGTAGCTTCCGTATTCATGGGAAACGTCACCACAGACCCTTCAATAAGATGTACTTTATTTAATTCTCGGACAGTATATGCGGAAAATTTCCGACCGTATTTCTTTCCTTCCACATATTTATAATCTCTGGCTTGATAGCCAATGCTCATGCCCATAGAACCGGGGTCTGATTCTTTCAAGACTGTCCACATATCTTTGCCAGACGTGGTACTGAAAAGTTTCCCTTCTACATAAAGGCCCTTTTCATCCTCACGCATAAGCGTCCATTTTCCAATAGGCTCAAGATCATCAGCGGTAAGTTTCATGCCGCCATGCTGCTTTAGCATTGGAGGATAATGCCCCTTATTTTTCCATTCTCGGAGAGTGTCTTTAAATGCGCCGGGCATGATAACGTCCATACCTTGGTCGACATTATTGCAAACGGCGAGATATCCGGAAAATGTATATTGATCTCCGTCATCACTTTTACATTCAAGATCACTAAAAGGGCAAAAATGTTTCGTTTCAACTGTCATTATTTTTTCTCCGAATTTCCTTTAAATTCGCTCTCCAGTTCCGCCAACTCTTTTTTAATGAGTTCATATTCAGTACAGGTTGGGTCGACGCCTTGCCGCAAAAGCTCCTCTACCCAATCCAAATCACGTTTCTTGAAATAAATAAGCTTAGAAAGGGTGGCTTGATCTTTACTCATTGTCTTCGTCATTCCGTTGATCGCCATTGTTCGTCTCTCCGTTTTTAGGTTTTTTCGGAATTGTACTACCTGATTGAGGAATCTGCGCGTCCATTACGTCCGCTTCCTTAACAATGGATTCTACAGTCCTCATAGCCCCCTGCATAAATAGCTCATCGCCGCCCTTGACGGGATTCATTTCAGACAGGGCTCGAACTTCGTTAGGAGTCATATATCCGGAATTGATGGCAGTACGATAAACTTCGGCACGGCTTTTTGCGTCGCCACGAAGCAATCCATCATCCATGAACTTGAAATACAGACCTTCCTTTCTACGCTGTTCTTCTGTGAGCAAGAATTTATTAGCACTCGTTTCAATACGCCGATACCACGGATCAAGCGTATGAATTTTATGCTGTAAGAAAAGCTGTTCGGAAGATGCGTACGTTGTGGTCTTCATATAATCAAAGACCATGATTGGCATCACTCCCCAATTTCGACAAAGATCCGCAACTTGGAATTGACGATTCTCAACAAACTGAGCGTCCTGATTAGTCATGGACATCTGCTGATATCGAAAATCGTTGCTCAAGATAATTGTCTTATTGGCATTTCTTGAACCGCTATATTCTCTCTCCCACGTCTCACGAATACGCTTTCTCTGTTCCTCTGTCAAGTCATTTACTGCGGTAAGAATTCCGGAAGGTTTAACTCCATTCTTTAAAGATGTTCCAAGATATTTATCCGAAGACAAAGAAAGACCAATAGCATTTTTTGCCAGTTTGACAGGAGACAGTCCACGAATAACATCGTACCCTCTCCACTTCAAATGCCACATATCCTTTTCAGGAATTTCAATATATCGTCCGTTTTCGGTCGTTACAAAATATTTTGACCGAAGCCCAAGAGAATCAGATTCATCCATCTGAACATTAACCATGCCGGGAGGGAAAGGATACATCTCCTTAATCTCTCCACGTACTCTTACAAGCCAAACGAAAGCCTCTCCAGTCAGCGCGAGATGCAAGCCGAGAGTCTCCCGAAATTCAAATTGGCTTTGATATGGATTTGGGCCTTCCTCAAAAAGCCAATACAATGGATGATTTTCCGCTGGCTTTCTAGTATTTCCCTTTTTTTGATACAAACGAAAAGGAACCTGAGCGATACCATTGGAAATAACGGAAACACAAGCCAAGACGACAGAACAATCAAGTGCTGTCTGTGTGGTAACGGGAGTACCGGAATCGGAAACAGAAATCGAATTTAAGAACGAATCATCCATATTCGATTTATATTCTGAATCCTTTTTTCGGAAGTTATTGAAAATATTTAAAAAACCCATAGTACCTGCCCTACGGTAAAAATTTACTACTACGTCCTATACGACATATATTTTCCTTTGTCAAGTAAAAAATTGACAAAATTGTAAAATAGGAAAAATATGGGGCGTAAATACGCCCCATTATTAATTTTTATTTATATCAATATTCGGAATAGGTGATTACTTTATTTTCTTTCAACGATTTTTGAACATCAATGATACGCTGATTGCTGCTCCCCCTGAATTTAAGATTTGGGTCTTTTAGGGAATCGATAAATGTTCCGTCGACAACGGTTATGACCTCAGAAAGCACTTTATCGCGCAAAAATGAATGTTTAACCAAATCCTCAAACTTATATCCGGTCCAGATCCAGATGGGCTTATTAACTTCCCATTTAAATCTTTGAATAAATTCCGCAAGGTCTTCGTGGTTTTGTTGGAAAGGTTCTCCTCCGAGTATTGAAAGACCTTTAATAAATGGCTCTTTTGCGGCATCAATAATAGCTTTAATTTCAGGTTCGCTAAGTTCGGAGCCTTCGTCAAAAGGCCACGTTTCTGGATTAAAACAATTTTTACAATGATGACTGCAACCTTGAAAATAAATACTTACTCTAATGCCGGGGCCGTTCGCTATGTCCATAAGACGAATTTTTGCATATCTCATTAATTATTTCTCTTTCCTTTATGGTTAAAAAGAATTAGGTCGATTACAGCATTATAACCATCCTCATCTCCAACAATATAGAATTGAGAAGACAAGTTAGTATACTTATCAAAAATCTCTTTGATGATAGAGTCTTTCTCTTTTGCTTCCGTTTCCGTTTGAATTCTACCTGTCGAGGAATATTTTTTAACCCTTTTTACAAGAACATCTATTGTTTTTGCAGACTGATGAAGGTTTAAAATTAGATTTGTCAAAGGCGCGGAATAATATGACCTAGGAGCGATATATGCCAGTCCAATCAGGATAGGCGAGTCCGTAACAACATAATTAACTTTTCCAAGAAGCCTATCTACTCGATGCCATTGCTGCGCGGTAACGAGCAATTGATCATTCAATAGGTCGACGCTATTATCCCATACACAATCTTTAGCAAACTCAGTTACAAGCTCGCAAGAAATCCCACACAGCTTTAGCTCCGAGAATATATGGGCGGCTCCGGTACTTTTCCCGCATCCGGGGCCTCCATAAAGATTGATAACTTTAGTATCCTTCATATACATACGGCTCCTTTCTTAATCAAATCTTCCCAAAGCTCTTCTCGCTGCTCCAAAGGAATGAGGGCTATACTAAGATGCAAAGGAGCTTTGAAAATTATATCAATTTCCCTTTTTTCTTTTAACTTGCACCATCCATCCCCATACGCCACTTTCTTATTTGAAAACCAATGCTTACGAGCATAATAGATTTCAGAATCATCCTTATCGTATTTATCAATTTCTTCTTCTGGTATTTGCTCCTTAAAAAGAAGATCATATTGAGAATAGCGTCCCTTAACCCGAAAAAGGTTAAGACCATTTGCAAAAGAAAGAGTTCCATTCTCGATAGGAAAGGCGTCATCCCCAATATCCACAATTCTGCATCTATGAGTTCCAAGAACAATTCTATGGATGGGGCGTTCTTCGGTAGGGATGAACAGTGTGAATTTAGGTATTTCTATAATAGTTTGATATAGCTCGCTCATTATTACACCTCCTTAAAAATATCATCTACTTTCTTTAAACACGCCTCTATTTCCTTCTTACATTTTTCGCTATTAAGCCATTCTCCATAGAGCGTATCACAAATAGCAGTATAATCTGGACGGGCTTTTTCTCTAAGCTCCTTTCTAAAATCAGGGTCACACATTTCTGCGGGGGTTACGGGCCGCCCAAAAAGTTCCTCAACATAAGAATGGTATTCACTCCATGCACCCATCAGAAATCCAGTAAATGCGGAAACTACCGCACCTTCTCGATTCGTAAACTCCATAGATCCTCCTTTATTTAGTAAGGGCCTGTAAATATATTTTACTTACAGGCCCTATGTCTATCAGCTCAAGTCTTCATTGTCAACATGCAATACTCGGGCACCGATTTCCTCGGTTCGTCCCTTGTTCCAAAAATTATCGCCCAAGTAGCCACAAGTTCTACGGCAAACAGTAAGATCATCTCGATTTACCGTATGGCACTGAGGACATTCCCAATCAAGATTATTATTCAGTTTGATTTCTCCTCGAAATCCACATTTAGCGCAATAGTCCGATTTGGTATTGATCTCAGCGTACTGAATAGTTTCATACATATAAGAAACCAATTGATCAATCACTTCGAGGTTCTGCTCCAAATTCGGAACTTCCACATAGCTGATGCAGCCACCGGAAGAAATTTTCTGAAATTGAGATTCAAAACGAAGTTTATCAAATGCACTAATCTTTTCGGTTACATCAACATGATATGAGTTTGTCAAATAATCTCGATCAGTAATCCCCTTGACCACTCCAAATCGCTTCTGAGTTGTCTGTGCAAGACGATAAGTTGTAGATTCGGAAGGCGACCCGTACAAGCTGAATCCAAGACCAGATTCTGCACGCCAATCGTCGCAAGCTTTTCTCAATCTACGCATAATACGTACAGCAAGTTCTTCTCCACGTTCCGTAGTATGTGATTCTCCGATAAGAGCAAGAACGCATTCATGGAGCCCAATGTATCCGAGAGACAAAGTTGAATACCCATCTTTCAAATATGGGTCAATTACATCATCTTTTTTAAGGCGAGCGATAACTCCATGCTGCCAATGAATAGGAGACTTTTCGGCCTTCGTACCAAGAAGGCTCTTATGTTTGCACATGAGGCCATCATGAACCAATTCAAGGCGCTCGTCAAGGATTTTCCAGAAAGCATCAATATTACCACCTGCGGAAAGTCCTGCATCCGCAAGGTTCAAAGTTACCACGCCCTGATTGAATCTATTATACCATTTCAGCTTACCATCTTTATCTCTATATTGAGAAAGAAAAGAACGGCATCCCATGCAGGGAAAAACATCTTCATAATTTTCTTTCATCTTTTTTGCGGAAATGAAGTCCGGCATCATACGCCTAGCTACGCATTTCACTGCTAGATCTGTCAGATACCGATACTTACTATCTTTAGGAACATTATTTTCATCAAGCACATACAGGAGTTTAGGAAACGCGGGGGTAACATACACTCCGGCTTCATTCTTCATCCCAATATACCGCTGCTTAATCATCTCTTCGATAAGCATTGCCGTCTCTTCAATATATTCAGGGTCTTCATTCAGATACATGAAAATACTAAGGAACGGAGCTTGCCCATTGCTTGTCGAAAAAGTGTTCACCTGATATTGAATAGTCTGTAAACCATCTTCAATTTCTTTGCGAAGCCGCTTCTTGGCAATATGCTCAACTTCTCGATTCCCGCAAAGCTTAGTGGGAGACGCAAGAGGGACATCATCCCCAAAAAGTTCTTCCCTAACTTGGTTTTTAATCTTTTCGTAACTTACCCTAACATACGGAGCGAGATGCGCGAGGGAAATAGTCTGACCACCATATTGTCCACACGCTACCTGTTGGACGATCTGCGTAGCGACTGTACAGGCTGTCCTGAACGACTTAGGAGTCTCAATCATCTTCTTATTAATAACGGTTCCGTCCTTAAATGGACCACGCAAATCAACAAGACAACAGTTAAAAATTCGCTGCACAGCATAATCCAAATCATGAAAGTGAATAAGCCCGTCTTTATGAGCCTGTACAACATGAGGGGGAAGCATGTGCCGCATAGCAATATCTTTTGAAGCCTCACCAGCGATCATGTCTCGTTGCGTAGACGCTGTAGCGACATTCTTATTACTATTCTCATCTCGAAGGTCCTCATCCGTTCCTCCGGCTACAATAGAAAGGATGGATTCATCGGTAAATTGATCAGAGCGTTGAAATTCTCGAATACTCCTGTAACCTTCGTAGGCTTTTGCTACAAGAGGAAGCCCGGCCTCGCAAAGGCTCTTAAAAACATATTCTTCAATTTCTTTAATCGTTGGAGTTTCATTTTCACTTTCAAAAGATTCAGCAATAGCGTGAGCAGTTCCAGTAAAAATAGAAGCTACCCCTTCCGAAATAAGAGCTTTAGTAATAGCAAGTTCAATCTTTTTGGGGTCAAAAAGGACTTTAGAACCATCACGCTTAATAATCATGTTAGGCTTCTTTCCCATATTTATCTCCATATAATTTTAGTTTAAGGGGGCTTAAAGCCCCCTTCCCAATTTTCTATTTACACACCAGTGCTGCCAAACCCGCCAGTGCCTCGAACGGTTGTGGAAAGCTCCTCAGTCTCCACCCAATCGACAGGAAGATACGGAACAATGACAATCTGGCAAATCCGATCGCCCGTTACATAAATTTTATTCGCAAGGCTAGGATCTTGGAAGTAATTCTTGGGAATACGGAAGACAGCCTTGATCTCTCCGCGATAATCGGAGTCAATGACGCCTACGCAATTAGAGAGTGTCATTTCCTTCTTGAATACAGAAGACCGAGGAAATACGAGGCCCACGTACCCCGCAGGGATTTCCATACCGATTCCGGTTCCATAGGTAACAAGCCCTTTATCCCAATCGATATCGCAGGTGACTGCATGGAGGTCATATCCAGCGGACCAATCGGTTCCACGGAGGGGCATACTGGCATTTTCATGAAAACGCTTGAAGTTGATAATGTGATTGCTCATGTAGATTCTCCTTGTTAGTTAAAGATTGTATATCCGATAAACATCTTCTCAGGATAGGGCATTTTCCCATTTTCAAGAAAAATGATTCCCTTTATAATCTCGGGGAGATGTTTAAGAACATTAATTTTTTCATCCGGGGATACTCCTACGATATTAGATAAATTACGAACATATTTTTTTGTATCGTTTTCGTGAGGAGGTCCCATTCTATACACTATGCTCCGCAATGTGTCAAGGCCATTTTTCTGCTGATAATTCTTTAGATTTTTTGCACAAGCCCGGATACCATACTCGGGGGATTCAAAAATGATGAACTTGCCATCACTTCCAATTTGACCGTCCCATTTCGTATTCTTCGAGCTTTTGAGATTACAGGGATTGTTATTTCGCAACCCCCTTGTATCTCCGTATACTTCTTTTTTATCTTGAGAAATAGTTCCCTTATCTTGACAATCCTTCAATTGTGCCTTTAGTTGTGCGGATTCCATCATAGCATCGGACATTTTGTCCTTGAAGTAACTGTTTTCTTTAACAAGGGAACGTATATATGTATCTGCATAAATCTCATAATTACGAAGTTTTAGATACATCGATGTTGAGAAAATAGTAAGACTCGCCATAGCACAAGAAATAAATAATGTTCCAAAAAATTCTCTCCTAGACATCCACCCCTCCCTTTACGGCAGGAATAAACCTATCATCAAGATACATGAGAATCTGGTCGCAGAAAAACCTCCATTCTTTCAGCTTATGGTTCTTGCGCTGATGGTACATATTCCGAAGAACCTTATAATTAGTACATACGATTCTCCGCTGCAAAAATCCTTCTGGGAGATTTTCTTTTACACCTTCAAAGTCCTTTTCGTCAATCATTTTATTCAGAATATCGATAATTTCCTGACGAACTTTGTCGGAGAAATCGTCCTTCGTGAGATGCCGCTTCATAATCGTGTGCATCGTAGACTCGGACTGTTTGGATGTTCCCACACGATAGGTATCGAATTGCGACCAGAAATAGCGGGGCGCTGTGATATCAATCCAAACTACGATACTTTCTAAAAACTTATTATGCCCCCCATCGAGGCCAGCGAGCTTATGAGCACGTGCGGAAAGTTTATTTAGAGTGTTTTCGGCTTTCCTAACCCCATCACATTCGATATCGTCTATAGTTTTATCGGACGTAAGGCCATAAGACAAACCCATCCCAAGAAACGCAGCGACGTGTCCAGCTTCCCCAATAAATTCAACTTTCATATTCATTTGTTTTTCCTTTTTTATGCTTTAATGTTATAGATAGGTTTAGTCCTTCCGACAATTTCTACGGAATCGAGATGATTACAAATCTCATCGGAACTCTTATATGCGGAAGGGCTTTCATCCAACGTCGATTCGTTTATGCAGGTTGAATAGATTCCTTCCATTTGATCCTTGAAAATATCTACAGACAATTGCCGTTTAGCTTGTCCTCGACTAAGTACACGCCCGGCACCATGAGGCGCGGATTCATTCCAATCCTCAAGGCCCTTACCTTTTCCGATTATGATACCATCCCGCATGTTTAATGGAATCATGACTTTTTCATCTTTTTTTGCGGATATTGCACCTTTGCGAAGAATAATATTTTCTCCAATCTCGACATAATTATGAATTGTTTCTTCGTAGCTATCCGGAGCGGGAGCGATTAAAGCGCAATTCATAGCTACTTTTTCGATTATACAATCACGGTTGATAGAAGCGTATTCCTGCATAATCTGCATATCGTGAATATAGTCTTCAAATGCTTTGGTACACCATTGCATTGTTCTTCCGCAATTTTTTGATAATAAGTAGCTACTTCTTTTCCGATACCACGAGATCCGGAATGAACCGTGATATAAAAATCTCTACGCAATTCTCCTATGTGCCCTTTCTTTTCAGAGAAAATATCACATCCAACTTCAATAAAATGATTTCCACCACCAAGAGTCCCAATACTGTGATACCCCCCTTTCAATATTTACATTTTTAGCGCAAATCAATTCTTTTATTCGTGTCCTAAATGGATGGTACATTAGCTTTTCGCAAACATTCGTACCCATAGGAACATTTGCCCGAATCAACCTATCAAATTCTTTTAAAAAATCATTTACCCACACACCTTCTTCTTTTTCATATTCTTGCAGGAAGCCCAATTCGTAACCGCTATATCTTGCTGATGTCAACCCACAGCCGATATCGACGCCGACAAGATTAGGAACGATTTTCTTGTTTTCGATGGTCATCGTCGTTCCAATAACGCATCCAGCACCAGCATGTACATCAGGCATAATACGGATTTTACTTCCTTCGGTGAACTCCTGATTACATAATTCAATAATCTGAGATAACGCGGTCGGCTCCACATAATCTGTGAAAACCTTAGCTGTACTTACTGATCCTTTTACCTCAAACATTATTCGCTCCTTTTTTAATAATTAGTCTTCACTGCAAAAAATGGCTATAAAGTCTCTCTGTTGTGCGTCCCGTGCTGCTTCCCATGCTTCCCGTGCTGCGTCTAGTGCGGCGTCCCATGATGCGGCCCATGCTGCGTCCCGTGCTTCGGCCCGTGCCGCTTCCCGTGCTGCGTCTAGTGCTTCGGCCCATACCGCTTCCCGTACTGCGGCCCGTGCTG
>OLFZ01000126.1_pt1 | contig 88500 bp, 84 predicted proteins | sample 1604861 | NCBI WGS metagenome assembly OLFZ01 (sample SAMEA3888895, study PRJEB22519) | human gut metagenome | biome: human gut; feature: human-associated habitat; material: faeces | place: Denmark | collected 2011 | reverse complement strand
CAATATATTAAGTTTATATCGTATATCTAATTGTAAATTATAAATATCTTCAATAGTATTACAAACAGTATCTGCTATTTGTTTATAACTCATACCTCTATACTTATTAGCAAGATATTCAGTATGTTCATATTGAAGAAATTTATCTTTAATCATTTTAGAATCTTTAAAACGAATAAGATATTCACCTTCTTTATTTTTAAAAACTCTATAATCCACACCATCATAAGGAATATTTCTAAACTTATACCAAGCTGCTTCATTTTCATCATAAAGTTTAATACCTTGAGCAAGTAATTCTTTTTTACGAGCAGCAGTAGCAGAATAATCAAGAACAGTTACAGTACTACGATGTCTATTACTAAATTTCTTATATTTAATATAATAAGTACCAATACCGTAACCAAACTTATAACCTTTACCTTCAAGAATACATTTATGAACTTTAGAATAATACGCATTAATAATAGCTCTATATTTACTTGAAAGAATAGTACTACGTTTATTAGCGAGTTCTATAAATTTATTATATTTATATTCTTGTCTTAGAGTATTACAATATTTAATAAGTTGAACAATAATAAATTTATTATCATCTTCATTAGCAACAGAGAATAATTTAATAACTTTATTATAAAGTAATTCAGAAGTATTATATTCTTTATTTATCCATTCAGTTTTATAATCATCTAAATTAATATTATACGATTTAATAAGTAATTGTTTATTATTATCAAGATAATTATAAAGTTCTTCTTTATTAATTACAATTTCTTCTAATTCATTTTTATACTTAACAATATCTGTTTTAGCACTATAAATAAATTGAAGATAATAATTTTTAAATTTTACATCAGGTATCATAATATCTTTATCGTTATGCTAAATTAACAGAAGGAATTTCAGCAGTATCACGTATAACATTAGCATTCCATGTTTCAAGTATAAGTTTCTTAATAGAAGTAATCATATCTTCTGGTAGAAGAAATTCATCGTCATCACTTATAGAATCAATATCAAAAGGTTTATCATTAGTTTCTACTTCAATAATATGAGGATATTCAAATACAGATTCTATAACGATAGATCCTAAATTATTAAATTCAGAATCATTAATACAATTTATATAAATATATTCATTTATATAATCGTATGTAACACTTGGACATAAACCCGGAAGACTACCATAATATTTAGAAACAGATTCTTTAACAAAAGGAATAATGATAGGATTTTTAACTCCAGCAGTACGAACAGAATGAAAAGGAAGATTATTAGTTAGTCTAACAGGACGAGGAACTTTAACTTTTGTTCTCTTAATTTTAGGAAGAGGAAGATCTTTAGTTTGATAAATATCTCCGTCAGGAACATCAATAAGAGTAATTTTAAATCTTTGTTGTAGAACTTTATCTGTATAATTATGATTAGCATAACTATGACGTATAAGTTCATTACGAGCATGAATAATGCCAAGTTTGATAGCACGTCTTACAGGAATACTATCAGCTTGCTTTACAGAATGAGCAATTTCAGAAATAAGTTGATTAATACTTGCCATACATTTACTATTTATATGATTATACATTTCAATATTATAGCTGCGAGCAAATATAATATTACTTGAAAAAGAACAAAGAAAAGTAATAAATTTTTTGTATTAAGTATATAAACAACAAAAGCGGCAACATGTTTAGAAACACATATTGCCGCAACAACAAATCTAATATAAACTCAATTAGCTGTTTTAACGTAATTCCAAGTTTTAGTACTACCAGAATCTTCATCTTTAAAATAAAAAGTAATAGCAGATTCAATAATTTTATTATCTAATTCATTCTTATTAATATTACGGAACCATTCAGAATATAATCTAACATAATCATGATATTGAGCATTAATAGCAACATAAACGTCCCATACAGTAATACTACTATTTATATTACGAACATATTTATCAAATACATTTTTAGCACAATCGTAATTATATATTTCTCCTTTACAAACTTTACCGTTATCAGCAGTATGATGCATAGTACTTACTTGCCATTTAGCATATTCTTCATCAAAATGAGCACCTTTAATAGATTCATGAAGTTTTCTCATAGATTTCCAAAATGTTTTATTATCTTGTTTTTCAACATAATCAAAAACATTATGTAAACTCATAATTCCATTATACAATTCAGTAGAAGAAACATTTGCTTCTTTATAACTATTTATAATATCTTTATATTTAGACATAAAATATTAATTTAAAATATTTTGTTTAAAAGTTTCAATATCGTTATAATCAAATACAAGTTGTTTATCAAAAGAAGGAATATTAATTTTAATTGTTCCTCCTCCAATTTCTACACCACTAAACACATTAGGATATTTCTTAACTTGAGCAACAACTAAATTATCAATACTTTCACTTAAAATACCTTCTATATCAACTTTACCGTCTTTATCTTCAATAGCTTTTAATAATCCATCTAATTCACCAATATAATTATTAGCTACACGAGATACATAAGGTTTTATAATAAAAGAAAATGGATTGCTATCTAATACTTCATTAAGTTTTTCTCCAACAAAAGTAGATACTTTATCTACAATAACTTTTCTTTCTACCATAATATATTAATTTAAAGATTTAACAAATTCAGCATTAAGAATATTTCTATCATCTTGACGAGCTTTCTGAGCATCATATGCTTTCTGCCACATACCATTAACAAGTTCTACAAAATCAGCACATTGTTTACGTTCAAGATATTGTTCATTAGCAACTATAGCAACTTCTCCAGCATTAGTACCACAATTTCTACCAAATACTCCAAGAGGATTACAATCATTGTTAAGCAAGGAAACAGCAAGACCACCAATACCAAGTCCAAGAGCAGTTCCAGCCAATCCTTTAGAAGCATATTCTTTCTTTGTATGTTCTTTTTCGTCCATTTGAACATAACCTTTTACATTTTCTTTATCTACAAGAACCATAAGATTAATAATTAAATTAGTTAATAAATAAGTTTGTAATCGATTACGTTTACAAATAACAAAGTTCTCGTGCAAAAAAAACGCATAATTACATGTTTGATTGTAACTATACGTTTTTCAATTAGTTATCTTATAACTATATTCACAATATATTATAAACCTTGTTTATCTCTATATTTCTTAATACGAGCTAAAAGTAGCTTTATCAAAATCTTTCTCACTCCAACTAAGTTCTTTAAAGCCATATTCTTTATGACCACGAGGAATTAAACCTAATTTGATATAATTATCAAAACTACTTGGACTACAATGTAAAATACGTTCGCAGGCTTCACGTTTACTTATACGTTTAATACCTCTGTTTAACTTAGTAAGACTTGATATAATATCGTCTAATTCATCATCACTATGATTACTATTACCAGCATCAATATTATCAATTGCTTCTTCAAGTACTTTTCTTAGTACTTTTAACTTTACGTTCATCACGATTATTTTTAATATGAATATATGTAGATATACAAATAAATAGCGCAGCAACAAAATGATAAACAATAAGTAATTGAATATCAGAAATAGGTATTCGATAATAAGCATCTAAATTAGCTATTAAAAGATTAATAATATTAGCAGTAATTATAAAACGATGCCATTTACAAAAACCAAAAACATAACTACAAACATATAAAAGAAAAGTAGTAGTTATAGAATTACCTATTATAAAATCTAATAGATAACTAATAATATAAATATCGCTAAAACAATATAATATATTATTAAACAACATACCTACCATTTGTATGATAGGTATGTACTTTATCAGAACTATAAATAGTCTTTTCATCAACAATTATTTCTTTTTACCTCCATTACCATATTGAGGTCTATTAATAGGAGGATTTGGTTTCTTAGGTCCAGCACTACCTGTACCTCTATTAGGTCTACCCATAATAATATTAGATTAAGCTAAAATACCAGCAGTTTTAAGATTAGCAAGTAAAGTATTAACTGCGGTTTTAACATCTTTAACTGTATCTCCTGAAACTTCAGCAACAGTAGCTGCTTGTTTAACAAGACCGAGTTTTTCTCCTGTAGCAGCTTTATAAGTAGGGATTTCTTGAGAAGATTGTTCAACTAATTGAAGAATAATATTAACTAATACATCTTTTTGTTCTTTTGCAAGAGGAACAGCTTGCATAGCCCAATTAAGTTTTGCAGCAATTTCTTTTGTATTCATAATTATATATTTAATTTAAAGTTTATCAATATGTTTATAACCGACTCCAAGTTTATCAAGTATAGGTTTAAGTAACCAACTATAAAAAACAGGAGAAAAAATAGCAGAATTAAGCAAAGTTATATAATCTTTATAACCAGAAAATATATAAGCAGCAGTGATAAATATAATAGATATTGTAAGAACAATACGTTTACTCCAAGTAGAAACTTTTTTATCTTTATTAATATAATCAATAAATTTAATTATAATATAAGTTAGTATAACAATAGAAAAAATATAAGAGAAATTAAAATGATTAAGTATATCGCTAAAAACTATATTTGTAATATCCATAATATTATTTTAATTAATATATTGTTTATTATTGCTATCAACAATATTTATATCAATATAATTTTAAATATAATATCTTTATATTAAATAACAAAATTATAATTGTTTACTTTAATAGTTTCCTAAAAAGAAAAAATCTGACATAGCACTAATTAAAGTTGTACTAAAAGTACTTCCATTTTTGATTATCTTAATATAATTTTTATTATTATTTGCGATTTCAAGATTAGCAAACGTAGAAAAAGATTGTCCAGACGATATAACCTGTATAGCAGAAGAATCAAGATTATTAATAGATTTAATAAATTTTAAATCACTAACCATTTTTATATATTCAAAAACAGTAGGAATATACATTTTACATAATGATTGATTATATCCATTATATATTGAAGGAAATGTTGCTCTAAAACGTGAAATGGGCGTAATTCTATCAATATTCATATATCTTGAAATGGACATAAGTATATTACTACCGTTATGTTCATTTATAGAACTTCTTGCTAAATCATTAATAATAGTTTGGTCAAAATTTTCAAATTGTATATATATTCCATTATAACCAATAATAGGAAAAGGTAAAAAACTTCTATATTCGGTATTAACAACTATACCTAATATCATAGAATTAAAATAATTATTGTGATATTCTAAAGGAAGAATTGTACCATCTTTTAACAAATAATCTCCAGTTTTAAGATTATAATCAGTATGTAATTTACAAAAATGATTATCTGGATTACCAACAATTCTATAAGTTAATCCCGGTCTATTATAAATATAATATTCAAAATCTTCATTAGGAATTAGTTTATATTGATTACTTCCAGTATCTTGAACATATTTTAAACCATAAGCTGTAGCATTAGTAACTTGATTTCTATTAAATACATATTGACCATGAAATTTAAAACTTAATTTATCAGTATTATTTGTACCATAAGTACCATCTCCAATACCAAAACAATTTTTATCTTGTAAAAAATATAAATTAGTATTAGTAATAGTAGTAGTTTGTACAGCTACTTCTTGATAAATATTTTCTATAACTCCAGCAAAAGGTATTTGAGGTTTACTTATAAGACGTCCTTTACAAAATAACGCTCCTTTAGGGAAATCATTAGCTGCAGTATTAACTACAGCTAATTCGTCAGCTACAAGATTTCTCTCGCTTAAAAAATTAGAAAAAGTTCTATAAACATTAAATCTTTTAGGCATACTATTATATTAATTAGAAAAAGTATTATAATACTTTTTATGATTTATATTATAATACTTTTTATGATTTGTATGTATATTATACTTTATACTTCATGCCAAGCAAATGCTTCAATTATAGCTTGTTCAACAACTTCACTTATTTTAGCATTAATACCTTTAATTTTAATACCATTATCACTTAAAGAAAGATAAGGTTCAGATGTTGGATCTATAATTAAATGAATATCTTTTCCTGTTACTTTAATACCATTAGTTCCTTGATAAACATCTATAAGACCGGTTACATCAAGATAAATAGCATCCTTACCAGCATCAGTATTAAAAGTAATAACAAGATAAGTACCCGGGTCATGAGATTCTGGATCTGTTACAAGCTCAACAGTATTAATCATACCGTCTTTAATAAATGCGGTAGCGTCAATACTTGCTATAATAGAAGAATCAAAACCTTCAAGATTAATCTTCTTAGTTTCAGTATTATAAGTAAGATTAAGATGACCTTCTACATTAGTACCGTTTTTCTTGATAAAGTTTTGACCTGTAACACCTCTTAGAGCGGTCGTATCTTCAGCTTTAATACCATTAGCTCCTAAACTAAGAGTAACATTTCCTTGAGTAGGATCAAGTTTAATACCGATAGTAGGAGTTTGTGTAGTTCCACCTATTTCAATACCTTTATTAGGAGTTGCCGCAACTCTTGTAACATATCTTTTTAAATCATCACTTGTTGCTATAGAGTATTTAGTAAGATTAAAAATACTATCCCAATTATTTCCAGAATGACTAACTCTAAATTTTAAAATATGAGTATTAATATTTTCACCACTTACAATAGCGTTAATTAAATAAGTGGTTGTATTAATCTCAGATACTCTTACATAATATTGCCCATATTTAGTTTTAGCAATAAATATTTTTTTACTATTAACAGCTTCCTTAAAATCAGCATAAGGCGTAAGAATAGTAGCAATTGTAGATATAGATTGTTCTGTAAGAGTTAAAATATCTCCAAGAAAATATATATTATCTAATCTTTCTAAATCTTCAGCAACAGCTAATTTTTGTGGAGTAATAGATTCAACACCTAAAGATTCAAGCCAATCATTATTATTATGTTTAATAACATATTTTGTAATTATAGGATTACCGCTGGAATTACTATTAATAGTTATAATAAATTTACCTTCTCCAACTACAGATCCTTCATGATTTATAGATCCAACAGTATAATAATTATCAACAATACATAATAGTAATTTATTGTTATTATAAGCATCTAAAAAATCACTATATTCTCCTAAAATATTTACAATTTCACTTTTAACAGAACTTTCAGATAAAGTACTTAAATCAGAAATTGTATAGATAGGAGATTCTCCAGCATTACCATCAACTCGAACCCAAGAAGAAGTAGAAGTATAAGCATCAGGATTAATAAGCATGAACAAAGCATTTTGTTCATTATAATTAACAGGAACAATAAGACCTTTAAACAACCAAACTTTACCATCAGTATCAACCCATGTAGATTGTTGAGTTAATTCTTCATAAGTAATATATGTTTGTCTTGCGTCAATAGGCGCTTGTTTTTTTACTTCAAGACTCGCACTAAAATTAAATGTGCCTCTTTCTCTTGCCATATCATTAACTCCTTTCTATTATTTACTAAATGTAATATTAAATGTACTTTCTCCATTAAATCCAGCATCGTTACGAGTATAAACTGCATACTCAACTTGTTTACCTTGAACTTCAATATTTTCAGTTGTCTTAGTAAATTTATCTGTACCATAATTTTCGTATTTGCCAGACAAAGTATTAAGAAGTTCAACTTTAGTTAAAGTATATTTTACAGGAATTTTAAAAGTATGTTTATTAGGACCTTCAGCTTTAAATTTAACAGCACTAAGAGTATTAGAAGTAGTAAGTGCTAATTTAGCAAAAGCTTCATTATTATCTTTATTAGTGAAATAAGGATATACACCATGAATAATTACAGCAGCACTATCAACTATTCCTGCAGGAAGAGGAGTTTGATAGTTATTACCTTTACTATCTAAAGGTTGAGGACCTTGAGCATAAGCTGCTCTATATTTATAAATTATATTACCTTCAGGAATTTCTGTAGGAAACTTTTTGCTAGTAGGAGCATCATTAATATAAATAAATGATTCAGCAGATTGTAAATCACCACCTCGATTTTGTTTTTTAACTCTAGCTATTTTAATAGCACCGGGATTATATCCTGTATTAAAACTTGCAGCAACAGGAACAGAAGCACCTGTAGCACCAACTTCTTGAATTGTAGGAGTAGTAGAAGTACTCCTCAAACTTAAAAAAGCAGTAGGACCTTCAAATGTAGGATTAACAGTAGGAAATATAAGTTCATCAAAAAGCTGAGAAAAAGTTTTATTTTTAAGTTGAGCTACAGTTGTTCCAGCAGGAATACCACCAAGAGCATTAACAGTAGCAATATCGTCAGCTAAAGCAGATTTATATTTAAGTATTTCAGCTAAATCGACAGTTTTACTTGAACCGTCAACCATAGTAATTTTAAGAGTAGTTCCTTCAATGCTAACAGCACTTACACCACCAGAATAAGAAGTACCATTAACTAAAAGCTCATGAGTATCAGTAGCAAAATAAAGTTTATCTAAATGATCAGCAGCAGGTTTATAACTTGCTTTGAGACCCATAAACAATATACCTGTAAATTCTGTAAGAATTTTACTTTGCAAATCGTCGTATTTCATTACTTTGATATTTTAAATGATGATTAATAATTTAATGCCAATTAATAATCTTTTTAATTATTGAAGTAACTGATTTATTGGCAATAGGATTATTAGAAGTATCGTCAAGAACAACATCTATTTTTAAAAATATTTGTTCTTGTATAGAAGAAACTTGTTTCCATTTATAATGTTCGTCAACTCGTAAAAAATATTGATATTTAGAAATTTTATCTTCTCCAAAATACATATACTCAATAAGAACACTTAAGCCATCAATACCAGCAATAATAACATTAAGAATTGAACTTTTTGTAAGAACAATATTATTACTTAAAACAGCACTTTTTAAATCCAAATAATTTCCTAAAACCATTTCAAGATTTTCAGGATTAGTATTAATATTTATATTTTCAATATTGCCCGGAATACGATAAAAACCATTAGTAGAAATAACACTATATAATTTTTGCCAATATTTTTCATTAGTAATATCAGTACCATTTGGAACTTGTTTACGAGATATATAATTATAAGAACCATCAGTAACTAAACAAAGTTTATCATAATCCTTTCTAATATCCCATACACCATCACAACTAATACTTACTTTTCCTATATTCCTCTCATTAGTAACCATATCATTTATCTTTAACAATTAAATCTTCATCTTTTAGTACAAACTCTTTAGTATCAGAATCTTCAATAACTTGTAAATATCCACTATCAACATCAACATCTACTTTAGGAATATTATTTTCGCAACTTACTCTTGCTTTAAGATAATTATTGTCCAAATAAACAAAAACATCTTGTTGAACATAATCACCTCCAGTATAGAGTTTATCAATTTGAGAAGTAATATATTTTATTAGTAAATCAGCTTCTTTATCCTTTTTTAATGCTTTACAAGCTATTGCAGACTGAAAAGTATTCCAACAATCAATTATAATTTTATTATTACCTTTACAGGTAGCAGAACAATCATTAATTATTTCTCTGCCTATATTAGACATTAAAATAAGTAGTTTATGATATATACAAATATAATCTTGTGGAATAGTCAAATAAACATAATTAACATTACTCATACACAATTTATATTTAAACTATTAATAATATTAGTAAGATTATATAATTGTTCTTCTGTAAATAATTGACTATTTTCTATACAATGTATTAAAACAGGAATAATCATATTCTTTGTTTCACAACATTGATTTTGAACAAAACCAATATTCATCAAAGCAATATAATTAACTCTATTATTAATATCCCTTATTATTAAATAATTATCTGACATAAGTGTGACATTGTTTCATAACAATAGAAATATACCCGTCAACTTTTATATTAATTTTATTATTTATGTTATATAATTTTTCTTCTTTAGAAAATTTATTATTATATATAATTTCGACAATATCTTCATTAACTTCTGTTTTCCATTCAGGTTTTATATAACCACATAGTTTATAAAGAAACATTAAATTATATAACCTATAATAATTAGAATCTACAATATAACGAATATTTTCAATAATATTTTCTTTATTATTATCTATATTATTAGCTATAATAACAGAAGTAGCATGACGAATAATAGAATTTGCAAATGCTTTAAAAGAATCTTTAATAGCATAATCTCGTTTTTCTTCAGCGTTATTAAGAATATCTTTTGTAATATAATCTAAAAACGAGTTTAATTTACGAAAACATTCAGTAACTTCTTTATTAATCTTAACGGTATTAGATTCCTTTTTAGTATCAATTATCTTAATTATAATAAGATAAATAAGAACAATAATACCGGGAGTTATTCCTAAGCGTAAACTTTCTAATAATTCTCCCATATTCTATAAGAAAACTATCGTTAAACTATTTAATAGCAATAACGATAGTTTTTATTTTAAAGGTTTAACCCCGCAAGTGCTTTACAAACAGTTTCAAAAGTAGTAATCTGTGCAGCACCAGTTGGAAACGCAACTTGTACAATTTGATTAACAACTTCATCTCTTGTCTTAACATCTCGAGGTTCAGCAAAAGACAAAGTGAAAATAGTAAATCCTTCATCAGCAGCATCTGAAACTTCAAGAGGATTAAGAGGATAATGAGGTCTCATTAATTCTCCAGCTTCTTGATATGTATATTCAAATCCAGCATCAGCTGCAGCTTTATTTGCTAAATCAATAATATATTGAGCATCTCCATAAGCAGCTTCTCCTTTTTGAGTAGAAGTAGCCGCAAGACCAGTAAGTAAATCAGCAGGAACTACTTCATAATCCATACCTACAACCTGTCCATCAATAGTCAAAGTTGCTTCAGAAGCAGTAGCTACAACTTTAGAACCAACAGTATTATTGTTAATAGCTTTAGCCAAAGCCTCTGCAAGCTCATCAGCAGTCTTATTTACATCTTTAATATAAACAGAAGCAGTCCATTTATTACGTTGATTAAATCCGACACCCTTTAGAGCAACAATCATTGAATACTCACCAATCGTAGTAGGAGCAGGAATAGTAAATACTTGTTTAAATACTTTACCAGCTTGATAAACTCCTTTTACATAAGAAAATTTATTTTTATGAATAGGAATTACAACATGACCTCCTTTATCAACAGGACGATTAACAATCAACATGCAATCTTTAGTAATTTCTGTACCAGTAGCAGTAGGAGAAATAGTCTTATCAGATTTTCTAAAATAAAAACCAATTGCACCATCAACTATACTATCATTGCTCAAAGCAGTAGTAGGATAAGCAACGTTTTTACCTAAAAGAAATTGTCGCATAACTATATAACTATTTTAATAAATTAAGAAAATCGTTTAATTTTTTTGTTGAGACATCGTTGGACTAATAGAAGCAATATACTTTTTAACAGCTAACTGAACTATTTCCTCATGAAGATATTCAGGTAAATCACAATCAACACCTTCATTTTGACCTTCAACATTATATTTAACAATCTTAGGATTGTCAATATAGCAAATCTTTATTCCATCAATAACCTTTTTGTCATCACTCTCAGTCTGACCTGTCATAACTTTGAGAACAGTAAGATAATTTTCAACTACTTCTGTAAACATTGTTACAATAGGTTCATTAATTGTCGGTCGAGTACAATAATCAGTCAAAGCGTCAGAAAGTCTATCGGGCTCTATTAGTCTACAATGTACATCTTTTTTGCCGTTTTTGTAATCAATATAAAAATCAGTATATAATAAAACATTATGGAAATCAACAATAAGCTCAAAAGGATTATCATTAAAATAATCACTTTCTGTAATATCAGTATGATGAACTCTATAAAGAGTTCTCAAAGCATTAATTGGAGTAATAGAAGCAGCTTGCGATAATATTCCAACTTGAAGTGAATTAACAACATTTTTACTAATTATATTTCTAACAGTTTCATTAATTGCTGCATTCAGATATACGTCTATAGACTCTGGAAGAATACCTCTAACAAGTTGTAAACCCATTACTTGCCCAAACGTTCTAAACTCATTGTGCATTTCCTGTATAGTCATATCAAATAAGATTTAATTTATGATTATAAGCAGCTACCATAGAAGCATTCTTTGGATCTTTAAACCAAGCAATAGCTTCTCCAGTATTAGCACCTATTAATTCTCCATCAGTAGTAGTAATATTTTGACTATATTGAGAACGAACTAACTCTCCACGAGCAATAAGTTTTTCAATAACAGCCATAAGTTTAATATCCTTATTATATACTATTTTATTGAATTTAATAGGTTCATTAGAACTAAATTTATCCAAATCAATTTCCTTATCAAGTTGTGGTCTATTCAAATAAGTAAGAACAGGCAAAGAATTAAGAACGCAATATTGAATATAAACAGCTTCAAATAAAACACTATCAGCTATACAAGCAACATAATTAGATTTTGCTTTATTAACTTCAAGTCTATATTTGCGAAGTTTATCAGCTTCTTTCTTATCATCTTTAAAATAAAAACGTATAGAAGTATCAGAATTAATAATAGACATATCTTTTGCTACACTATGATACAACAAGCAGTGTCTATACATAAGATAATCTTCTACATTAATAGGATAACCAACTTTATGTTTTTGAGATTCAAGAAGATTAAGAGCATTAACTTTAGCTTTAATAGCTGCTTTAATTTCAACATCGCCTCTACGTGGAGCTTTTTGATAAGTTTCTTCAATAGCCTCTTCTTTAGCTTTAAATTTATAATAATCTTTCTTATGATAATAATAAAAACTAATATCAAATGTTTTTCCTAATTCATCAACAGGAATACGAATATTATTAAGATATTGTTTTACTCTTAACATAAAAGAAGGATCATTAGGAGAAAGACCGACAAGATTAGGAAAATATGCGTTGACTTCTTCTTGATTAGCTGAAATAACCTTAGACGAATTAAAACAACTTCCAATATAATCAATACGTTTAGGAAGTACTTTATCGTTTGCTTTACGATATAACGAAGTATTCTTAACAAGCATAATCGTTATAGAACGAACATCAGTATAAGGTTGATTTTCACTTAAATCTTCTCTGTCAGCACTTTTTTCTATATCAATCTTAGAAGTAGTGGGTTGTTGAACAGTATCAACTCCCTCTACAGGGGATTGAACAGAATCATTAACTGTCTGTTTATTTATTTCGGTATTTGGTTTATTAAATCCAAATGTCATACCACTGTCAGAACTATTTTGCATATGAATTAAATTTATAAGTTAAAATTACAGTTCACACTTAATAAGGAACATCTTGGTAGAATTATTAACTTGAAGACCAAGAGAAGACATAATTTCATATCTACTCATATCTATTTCAGTAGAAATATAATTACTATCAGGAACTCCCCAAGAAGCAGGAATATCACTCATACCTTTAAACACTTTAGCTTTATATATTTGTCCTTTACGACGAACAATGCGAACATTACGTTCTCCATCATAAGAACTAAAATCAATAAAACATGCTTGGTGAGAAGTAATAGGAAGACCTGTACGAGGATGAATTTCACCATTCTGTTTAGCAGCTTCTGCAATAGTTCCTTTATCAAAGAAAGAACAATGTTTAACTGTAATAGTATGACCTTCAACAGTTTTATATTTACGGAAATATGCGCCATATTCAAGACCACCACTCATAGTACCAATTTCTTTATCTCCGAGAGGAGTCAAGAAACCATTCTGTTTAGCGTCCATTTTCATGGCATCATCAAAATCTTCAATAAAACCTTTACCGCCCATAAGAACAATATCCATTGTTCCACTATCGGTATCTCTATCGAGTACATCACCAACTATACGCTTAATCTTATTAAGAGTCAAAAACTCTCCATAAGTATCGTAATTAGATTCACGACAAATCTCGAGCATACCAGAAGTATGAGGAATAGGTTTACCATTATCACGATCTTTAAGAGTAATCTCTCCATTCATATTACGGTTATATTCGGCAAGCCAAAGACGTTCTTCATTCATAATACGCATATGAATATGAAATTGTCGCATCTCTTCATTAATCCAAAGACGATTAGTTGTTCCATTATTGTCTTTAAATTCATATTCAGTAACAGTATTTGCAAGATTACCAGCAATTTCTTTAGAATAACGATGGAACTCAAGTTGAGAAGTCATTTTACCCGGTCCCATAGAATTACTTCTATTACCTTTAGAATATGATTCAGAAACAGTAGGAGCAGCCAAACTCCAATATTTACCTACAGCAAGTAAATCTTCAGAAATATAAGCGTTAGGATTAGGATTAGTTAATTTAATAAGATAAGCATATCCGTAAGGAGACTCGCCAAGATCTTTCTGAATACGAACTTGAGTACGACCATCAGGTCCAATCAAACCATATTGTTCAATAAACCAATGAGTACTGGTATGAATTTCAATTTCAGCACCACCAAGACCAGCTTTTCCACCAGCAGGAATATCGCAATGAGTAATGAAATCAGTAAACTTCATACGACCCATAGTATTCCAAACCCATTGAACGGTAGGAACATCAACAGTACCTGCTTGCCCTTGACCTTCTGTCATAAATGTCAAAGGAAAACGGTCATCGTCCATACCGTAGTTATAAGTAATAAATCCATTTATTTCAGCAGGTTTTTGTAGCTGAAGATAAGAGATACTATCTTCATTAGAATACCCTCTATCATCATACTTTCCCTGTGAAAGTACACGCATTTTGTAAAACATAACTAAATTCTTTTTAAAATACTATTAATAACTAAAATTAATATCTTTCTTTTGATTATTATTAGTAGGTTTAGTTACTCTATAAGAAGTAGACTTTTCTTTAGCTTTAAAACGAAGTTTATTTACAGTAGTTTTATTAATAGCCATATCTACAAGATTAGAATAATTTCCGCCAACAAATTTAAGATAAGCACGAAGAATTTCATCATCTCTACGACTTTCAGGAGTTTCTTGTAACAAGTCTTTTACATAAGCAGATTGTCCATTTTCATCAACTCGATAAATGTAATTAAAAAAGTCTTCTGGAAAAGCAGATATTTTCTCACCATTACGATTAATAATGATATTTTCGGGAATTTGATAACCAGCAATATTACGATTTTTAATTACATCATGTACACCATTCCAATATTTTTCAGTATCAGCAATCCGTTTATCTTCAATTTCTTTAGCTTGCTTTTCCATTTCGTTTTTATAAGCTCTATCAGATTCTTGTAAACCTTCAAGTTCTTCTTTTGCAATAGCAGCTAAAGTACCATTAGATTTAAGATAAGCAATATAGTTATCTACATTACCTTTTCTTCCTTGTTCACTCCAAGCAGTTCTAATAATATATTCTTGTTGCGCTTCATTAGCATCATCAATTGTAATTCCACTTCTATCAGGAACTTCTCCAAATCCTTCAAGAGAATTACCATTAGCAATATAATAATTTAGTACATCATTTAAAATAGGATAACGTTGATATAATGTGTTGATAGCAGTTTCATAATGCTCTTCTTTAGCAGCTTCTATAACTGCGTTCATATAAGATTTAATTCCCTCTACTGTATTTTCAAATTCAACAGGTTTATTGTTTTCATCTGTAACAGTAATTCCTATAGCATTTTGAATACTTTGAATATTTAATTCTTCAGTATTGTTGTCAACTTTATCAAGTCCTTCAAGAAAAGACTTAACATCTTTAGCTTCTTTAAATATATTTCCAGAAGCATCTACAAGATTACCTTTATCATCTACAGTATAAGAATTATTTCCAATTTCTACAACATCTCCTTGCGATAATTCGGAATCATCATTGTCGGTACTTTTATCATTACCATCATTATTTCCTTTGTTATTACCTTTGTCATCATTGTTATTGTTTCCTTTATCATCATTATTGTTACTATTATCTCCATCATTAATATCATCAAGATCAGCAGTATCATCATCAGGAGCTACAGTTTGATTAGTAATATTAGTAACATTATTCTTTGTGTTATTCACATTGCCAGCACCGTTATTATTATCGGTTTGCATTTGGCCATCACCAAAACTAAAATCCATAATCGTTATTATTTTGTTATAGTTTACTATCACGAATATAAGCACAAACTATATTACAAATAATATTTATTTCAAAAACATAAACAGTATAATCGTCAACAACTATAATATTATCTATACTGTTTATGTTATATAAGCTGTTTTTGAAGCTATTTTTAGCTTGATTTTTATTTACGTTGAACATTTGATAACGTTGAAAAAGAAAGCCTAAATTACAGCTAAAAATAGCTATTTATGAATATAATTTGCCCTATTCCAACATATCGCTTTTGATACATCAAAATAGGGCAACAATATAACTAACTATATCAATAACTTACTTTTTACTCTTAGATTTACCTTTAAAATCATATCTGTTTTTATTCTCTTTAGCAATCTTATATTTAGTATCAATATCGTGCATTTTAACTTGTCTATCTCGTTCTTTATTAACCATATCTAATAAAGTCTTTTGTCTATCTAAAGCTACTTTATCTTGTTCAACTCTTGAACGAGCTTCATTAAGTCTATCAATACCAGCTTCTTTGTTAGCATCACTTACTTCAGCATTATAGCTTATCATATTAGCATCAGCACGAATTAGTTCAATTTGTTGATCAATATAACCTTCAAGTTCTTTAGTTTTTCTATCTTCTTCTCCTTTAGCTGCAATCTTTTTAAGTTCAAATTCTTGACGCATTTGTTCAGTTTGTTGTTCCATTTGTTTAAGTTGTTGTTCATGAGCATCTTTTTCTTCTTGAAACTTTTTAATAAGTTTATTAATAGCAGCAACATTATCTCCAGTAATAGCAGCAATAGCCATCATACTATCACCATTTTGAGAAGCATTAAATGCAAATTGTTTAAGTTGATTAAGTTTTTCTTGTTCTTTAGTAGAATTTTTAGCTTTAATAACATAATCAGCATATATATGCTTATCTACATCAAGACTAATATACTTTAATTTACCGTCTGCTGAATCTCTATATGCAGTATCAAGACCGTCAATCCATGCAAGTTTAGAATAATCCATATCTCGATTATAATCATAGCCGCGAAGATTATCCATCATAAATTCTATAATAACACTACCCATACTACCTCTAATAATAGCTTCTTCGGTAGACGCTTTTCCAGCATAATTACCAATTTCACCATAACGTTGAGGAGTCATATCAACTTGCATATTAGCAGTTTGTTGAATTTCATTAAGTAAAGAACTTAATTGAGCAATATAATCTCCAAAAGAAGCAGTAAGCATACGAACTTGCTGTGCTCTAAGCATTCCTTGATCATTTTCATCATCAATATACAAAATACCATCAGCAAGCATTCTATAAATAGTTTCTTCAGGATATTTACCTAATAAAGATTTAGCTATCATAAGAATATTAAGTTTGTTTTTAGCAATAACCATTTCTCTATGATAAGCTACAATATTATAAAATACTTGAAAAGGAGTAACTATATCTACAATACTAAACTTTCCAAAACCTGGAAGAACTTCATTAATGCCGTTATAAGGTAATTTTCCATTACGATTATAAGCTATAGCTCTCGCTCCATAAGGATAAATAGCATCATGTCTTCCACCAATACGAACACTTTCATAAACTTGCGGTTCATATACATATTCTAATGAAATATCCCCCGTAGAGACATCAAGTACATAATCATCATTTTCTACTCTATTATCTATTAAACCAACTTCATTAACAAACGTTACAATAGCTCTTCTTACTTCACCTCTCCAAACTACATGCCAAACATCATACAAATCCATATTATAATCTCTTTGCATATTAGGAGAACGTCTAAATAGTTCTCTATCAGCTATACTATATTTTTGACAAACATCTGGAAAATAACTTTCATAAGTTGAAAAAACTAAATCTTTAGTATTAGCTGGAGAATGTTTAGCATAATAAGTATTAAGAAAATCTCGTTGTTTATCGTCAAGATAATCATCAAATTCATCAATAATTTGTTGATAAGACATTTTACGTCTACAAGCAAACATGTCATCGTTTTCTCTAAAAGGACTATCTGTATTAATAGGATAAGCGTCTCTCGGAGAAACATTTCGTTTAACTAATTTTGTACCAACAACATCAGCATAAGTATAACACTCACCAAAACTTACAAAATCAAAATATGCTTTTGCATAAAATATTTCATCATCTGTAATATCTCGAATTACATTAAGAATCTCTTGACCTTGTGCAGATATATCATCTACATAATTCTCATTAAATTCTTTTGTAAAAGCTTCAACATCAATAGAATCTTGAAGATTAAATTGTTGAGGATCATTACCACCGTTAATCCATTCTTGATAACTTTGTTGAATACGAGCAACAATACGTTGTTGAACAAGTAAAGATAATTCTTGCATAAGTTTACGATTACGAGCAAGCATTACTTCTGGATTATTAGCTCCTACAATAAAATCATGAGGATTTTTAATATATTCACTAACATATCTTCTTATAATACCTTTCATTAAATCATAATTGCGCATAGTAGCAGGAAAACGTTTAAATTTTTCTTGAGTAGCATTATAAGGATTTAATATCTTTTTATAAAATTCATCAGGAATATTACCATTAAGAATAGCATATTTTATTTCTATTTCTGAATTATCGCCTCTATTAGCAATACCTTGAGCTATAATCCAATCACAACAATTAGCTGCCCAAGCAGCGTCTTTTTTATCACTCGGAATGCGTTGTAAAGGAAAATCAAATTCTTGTATGTTACTTCTCATATAATTATACTATTAATTAAAACCACGGTCTTGATAATATATTACTATCATAATCATCAATATTTTCACCATTAAGTTGCTTTCGATTACTAAGTTCATCTTGCGCTTTAAGATTCATAGCTTTCCATTCAATTCCTCTAAGAAGCATAGAAGAAACACGGTCATAATTACCTTTAACACTCCATTTCTTTAATTCAAGAATAGTTTGATAATCATATATTCTATGAAAATTTCTTAAAGTATTTCCAAATTCATCTTTACCAATTTCTTCATAAAGAAATTCTTTAGTAAGACGAATACAATCTAACTTATGTTGTTCACCAGAAATATTATAACCATAAGTAGTATTAATTTTTCCTTTAAAAGTAGGATCAAAAACTTCTAATGGTTCACAAGATAAATATTTTAAAGCATTCCATTTACGAAAATTAGAAACAGTTTCACCTCGGTTTACTTCGACATTAGTTGTTCCAATACAATTATAATATTTAGCTAAAAGATAACAAATTCTATCAGCTTCTTCAAGAGTATCAGGACGACCATAATAAGTACAAACAAGTTTTTGTTTAAAACCGTTAAGATAATGAGGATTTTGCCAAACCATAATACTATTGTGAGAATGTTTCATAGTAACCTCATCTTTATTTTTATTAACACCTACAGGGTCATAATTAATACTATATAAACCAACAGGTATTTCTTTTATTACTGCTCCATCAGCTCTTTTAGTTTCAACATATTCTGGAGTAAACCAACGTCTAACACAACCATGAGGATCCTCATGTCCTCGTCTTGGAACGCCTACAATATAATCGTAAGTTTTCTTATTTTCAGAATGTAATTTAGCATTACTTTTAAATATAACTTTACCTTTTTCGTCAATTTCAAGATTACCGTCTACATAAAAATGTAAATCAGTATCTATTCTAAGTCTATCTTCCCAAGCAGTTAATTCTTCTGAACTAAATATATTTTCAGAAGCACTACTGAACGATTCAGCGGGAAAATTAGCATATTGACCAAGATAATTAATATAATCAGAATATTTCTTTACACTATTTTTCTTTTCAATTCTTTCTCGACGAGATATTTCAAGACCAACAAGTATATTACTATTACCGTCTTTATCTATACCTTTAACACCGTCTATTTCTCCCTGCAAACCCCAACAATATGCTTTAAAGAAACCACAAGTTTCATTACGACAATCTTTATCCCAAACATTTTCAAAAGGCATAAAATTAAAACCTTTAACATTATAAAAATTTTGTTCAAACATTTGCATATTACCAGAAGTAGCAGTTCCCCAAGCACATAACATACCTGTAGTATAAGCACCTGTTCTCATTGCAGGTTCAGTAACATTCATAAAATCATCAAAATTTTCCATTGTAGAAACTTCCTCTACTTTAACTTTAATAGCATCTTTACCAATAGCACAATCTGGATTATTAGCAGCGCTTACACTAATAAGCGCAGAACGCCAAGATTTATCAGCTTCAACGCCATTTGGAAGTTTATAACCTAAACGAAAATCAGACTTAACAGTACTAAGTATTCCACGAATAAAAGGTGTATTTTCTTCATAAAACTTTAAATCATTAACAGCAAAATCTGTAAGACCGCCTGTTTGAGTAAGATATTTTTTATCAACAGCAACATGAATAACTACTTTACGAGATTCGCAATTAACAGCATTAGCACTATCGGCAGCCATAATATAAGAAAATCCACCACGACGAGTTTTATCAATCAATAAATGAAAACCATTTTTTTCAGCAAATTCAAGTATATTAAAAATCCACCATTGACTATCAATAAATAAAGGTCTTGCATATTTCTTTTTAGCAGTTGATTTCATACCGTTAACAACAGTAGATTCATCAAGCTGTTCAATTCTACAATAATTAAGAAAATTATAATGACTACCAGTAATATGAATATTTTTAATTTCACCATTAGCTAATTTAAGACAAGGAGCATCAAAACCATATTTACGTCTATATTGCTCTCTACGTCTAAATTGTCTATGCGGAATAGAATCTTCTTTATAAGCTGTATATCTTCTATTATTATCAAAATAAGTTCCTACTTCTTGAAGTAATTCTGTATTAACAAATTTAGCAGTAGGATCAATATTCATTAAAAACCCACCGCTATCGCCAACAAGAAAATAATCATAAGGATCATAAAAGCCACATTCTGAAGCCTTTTTATATTTCTTTTCTTTGTCAATTTCATTAATATAGTTCAAAAAAGGATAACTTTCCATAATAAACTATTTTATTAAAATAGTCACTATAGTAACAACTATAGCAACTCCAGCAATTCCACCAAATATTTTAGATTTAACTTTTTCTCTTTCTAAATCTTTTCTTATAGTTTCATTTAATTTAGCGTTTACAAGAAGTCTTTTTTGAAAATCATTAATAATATTTTCTTGTTCAAGAATATATTTATCTTTAAGAGTAATTATAGAATCTTGTTCTATAATAATCTTTTTAAAATATTTTCTTTCAATCATTTTAATATTAGCTTTACGGAGTAATTCAATAGGAATAGCAACTTTAATAGTGTCTGACTTCCATTCAATCCCCCGTAGAGAAGTATCATATTTATCATTCGCTAACAAGCTCATAAAATTGCTTAACAACATTGCTATTGTTAGCATTAATAGCTTCTTGTATATCATCTTTCAAATCTTCTTTTATATTGTATATAATACTATCTTTTTCAATCAAACGATGTTTTATACTATCTAAAATTATATAATTATATGTAGTATCTTGTATAACAATGTTATCATTAATATTACTTTTAGCTTTTCTATAACCAATAGTATAGCCAACAGAAAAAACTATTAAAATAATAATTAATAATAATATCTTATTAAACTTTTCCATATTGCACTAAATTATGTTTAAGTTCTGGAGTAAATTTACCTGTAATAGTCATATTGCAAACTTGTTGAGCGAGTCTAATAGAAGTAGTTACTCCACAATTAACAGCGGTATCAAATAATTCATGGGCTATTTTTTGACTTGGAATGTCATCGAGTTCAAGTCTATCCCAATAATTAATTTTATAAATTCGTTTAACTTCATTAGTAATTTCTTGATTATTTTTTAATCTATTATTAATACCTTTAGTACCAAATCTTTTTTTAATATCATCAATAATATTCCACATTTTAGAATTTGGATTATATCGTCTACTTATACCAAGATAAGTTTCTCCACCAATATCATCAGGATCATCAACATATCCTCCTTCAACTACTATTACTTTTTTAAATTCTTCATCAAAATTAGCCATAATTATTCTCCTTTCAAAACACGATTAATCCAACCTTTGTAAAATTTCATTTGAGAAGGTTTTTTATCAACAAGATTTGTATAATATTTAATACGACTAAGTTTATATCTTGCAACAAATAAATCTTCTCCAATAGAATCTCTAACACTATTAAGACTATCTCTTGTTAATTGAAGTTCTCGTTCAAGATTAACAATTCTAATAACATTAGAATTATCAGATATAGTATCTTTAACAGGTACATATATTATTTCTCCCTCTACGGGGGATTGAACACAAGCAGAAACTGCAAGAATGGCAAGAACGGCAAATATTATATTTCTCATAACATTATCAAAATAAAGTTTTAGAAGCTATTCTTGAAGCAGCAATATTCTTACGTCTATCTTCAAGAATATTAATTATTTCAGTTCTAAGATATTTCATTTTATGTACAGTAACAATTTCTTTAGGATTCTTTTTAAGATGATAAAGACCATCTGGAAAACGTTTAGGCATTCCATATTCATTAAGAACAAAGTCTGAATCAATATGACAAAGCCATAAACCAGCACAAGGAAGTCCTAAAATATATTCTACCATAAAAGCATACATAGAAAGTTGTAAATTATATATAGCTCCATTACAATCAGCTAAATGAGCAACAGGAGGTAAAAGTTTATTATTAGTAGAAACCCAAACATCAGTGGTTTGATGAGGGTTTTGTCTTTTATCTTTTTTATAATAACCACTTTCAAATTTAAGACCTCCACGATTAGTTTTCCAATCTCCTATAATAAATTTATCTTCACGAAGAATAAGAATATCAATAGTTCCGCTAATTAATAAATCTGGTATAAAACCACCAATTTCAGAATATATTTTATATCCATTAGTTATATAATAATCAAATATTTCATAAACTTTAGGATATTTATTTTCAGTCTTTTGTATAAAGTCATCAAGAATAATAGGTTTAACATATTGGTCTATAGTTTCAATATCCGCAACAGTAGTCATACTATTATCATTACGTTTAATATGTTGTATAGCTTTATAAAACATAGATGTATCTTTAATACTATCTTCCAGACCATTATGAGTTTTAGTACCACGTTTACAAGCCTCATCAGTTATTTCTTGCCATTGCTTAGCAAGTCTTTCTTTGCTAATATGAAGTTCTTTAGCTTTTTTATTAAGCCAATATTCTTTATCAAATTTTGGCTTATAATTATGAAGCAAAGTAGTAGTTGAAATATACTCATTACCAAGATTATCAGTATATTTATGAGAAGGCTCATCAAAAAATAATCTAATATCGTCATAAATAGGTCTAACTTTATACATAATAAAACAATTTAAATTAGGTTATTAATCTTTTATTTGTTTAATAACTTGATGCAAATATCCAGCAAAAGTATTAACAAATTTTTCATTACTACTAAGTTCAGTTTCTCCCATAGTATCTAAAATTCCATGTATAATTTCATGTATAAAAGTAGAATTAATACTTTCTTGATGTTGTTCATGACCATTAAAATTTTGAGCAATAACAATTTCACTTTCTCCTAATGATATTTGTCCAAGATAACCATTATCTAAATGGTCAATAAGTTTAACGTCAATAATTTGACCACCAATAGTTATATTATCAGGTATTTTCATATTATATTAAAAATTATTTTCATCTGCGTCCATACTACTAAGAATTTGTCGTCCTCCACGAGCAAATTGTTCTTCTTCTTCATTACGAAGATTATCATAAGCTGTACCAAGAGCTTTAGTCAAAGATGGAATTTCTGCGATACGTTTACTAACAGAATCCATTAAAGTTAGAATAGGAGTAATATCTTCGTCTGTTATAACTCCACTAAGTTTTTTATTTAATTGTTCGTTTATTTTAACAGCAGCTATAGAAACTAAATGAACAGATTTTTGTAATGCTTCTAAAGCAACTCCAGCTTCTGTAATATTACGAACATAATATTTATCAATAAGTTTCTTAACAAGAGAATCGGGTTTATAATCTTTAGGTAAATCATAATTTTCTATTGCCATTTTAAGACTTTCTTCATAACTAAGTCCTTGTTGTTTAGCAGGAGATTTAGGATCCCCAAGATAATATATAACACCTACTTCTGCTATATATTTATGTTTATCCTTTGAAGTATCTCTTTGCCATAGTAATAAAACATCTTTATCTTGTAATTGACGAAGAGTAGGAGCTTTTGGCATACCAGTATCATCAATAGTCAATAATTTATCTATAACTAAACCATTTATCATATATAAATTATTTTATTGTTCGTTATTACTAAGTTCTCTATATAATTCCTCAAACTCTTCATTATGTTCAACAGGAGTTAAACAATATATAGCAAAAATATAAAAATCAGCATACGCTTTACCAACACTTTCGTACAATTTGTTATACTGTTTATGATTAATTTTTTGAATCTTATAAAGTTCACGTTTTAAATCATTTTTTCGACGCTCTTCTTTTTTAAGTTCATCAATAGATTGTCTAACATAATCTTTATATTTTTCTTTACTCATACTTAGACGAGCTTTCTTAAAATCAAATCTACGACTAACAATAGCTTCTCTTAAAGGACTTTTACGAATACAACCGATATATGGAATATTAACAGTCTTAGATTGCTTAATATTTTCAGCAGCATATTTCTCAAGATTGGTAATAATAACTTCACACATTAATTTATCTTCTTCAGACTTAAAACCAATACTATTAATAATATCTTTCATAGTATTAACTTCAAGCTCATTATTTAAATCAGAATCATATATATTATCTATAACGTTTTTATCCATTTGATTACTATTGTTAATAACAGTCATTACAGATTAAGCATGAATGCCCTCACTGCGTTCGGGCAAATCCCCCGTAGAGAAGTTCATCACTATCTCACTCATCACTTGCTTTTTCTCTATAACGACTGTCATATGTTTGTTAATCAAGTTCACTTCTGTTAATAAAAGGATCTGTAGCTATATGATTGACATCAACAGCTCCTCTTATATCATTTACCGCAATTATCTTAAATTCAAGAACAATAATTCTTGGAGATTTAGCTATCATTAAACCTTTATTTAAATTATTGTCTACTTTAATAACATTTTCATCTTTATCGTATATAGATTTAATAAGTTCTGGGTCAGAATTAATATATTCAGCTATATTATTATATGCGGCCATCGTTTTAATATTAACTTGAGTTCCAAGTTCAATAGCTGTTCTATTCAGAATAAGTTTATCACCAATATTTGCATTTATAAACTCAGTATCTTCATCGCTAATAGCAGCAAGTAAAGGAGAAACAGCAACAGTAGAAGGTTTCTTAGCATTAATAGAAGTCATAAAATCAAAAAGTTTTGTATCAAAACAAAGAGCTACAATACAGTAATGTTTAGGAAGTTTAACTCCTTTAACAAGAGTATTTAAAACTTCAGGAGTAATCTCTCCAATAGAAGAAGGAATTCTAATTCCATAACTCTTCTTTTTACTTTTAATTTCAATCATAGTTTAAATAATTTGTTTAACAATATGTTAATTAAGAAGTTCAGCACCATTTAAAACACACGTACAACCACCTTTATAATGGCCAACAACAGCAGTGTCAGTAGCAGCGTCACGAGCAACATGTATATAATGGCAAGTATATATAATATATAAATATATTATATATACTTGCAACGCACGTAAAACGTATTATAATATATAATATTTATATTATATATTATAATACGTTTTACGTGCTTTTTATATAATATACGCATGGTTATAGAATCTTATTAGTATTACTTTTAGGATTAAGTTCAACAGCAAAAAGTTTTGCTTTTTCAAGACGATATTTATTTATTTGAACAGCAGAACCACATGCAATATTGTTATCAATATCAATATATACAAGACCTTTATCTCGAAGACTATAAAGACTTCTGAAATAAGTAGTCGCAGAAATCTCATATTCGTCTTTAGCTTTTTGTCTTACAATAGGCGACGCAACTTTACGATTGTAATTAACAACAACTTTCAGAAGATTAGTCTCAGCAGGTTTAAGATTATAAACACCGCTTAAAAGAGCCACAAATAGATCAATACCATTAATATCATTATTCGTAACAAATTTAACAATATCAGTACCAGTAAAATTATGTAGATTTTCTTTATCTACATATAGAATGTCAACTGTACGTTTATCAATACTAAGTTCCATATTTACCAAATTTGGTAAGCAATATAACCACTTTTTGGTAATTAACAAGGATAAATAATAATTTTTTATTATCTTGTGCTTGAAATAATAATTAAACTGTTAATAATATGATAGAAAAAATTTATGAAATTAGTTGTGATAATTGTAGTCATACTATTAATCACACCCTTTATAAACCTACTATTAAAGATTTAAAGGAAGATAATATTATTTGTTATAAAGGTAAACAATTCTGTTGTGAAGAATGTTTAGAAGAATATAAATGTGCTCACAAAAAGAGCGTAGATATTTCTATTCATATAGATAATTCTATTGTTCGATAATAAGCTGATTATAATATTGAACATAATAGTTAATAAATTATAATCCGTTATATAACAGATAATAATTGTTTATAGTATGGATTTTATTAATAAAGATAATTATAATCAATTTGAAGTTGTTATGCAAAATCATACTTCTTATGATTTAAAACATAATAATTGTGTTGAGAAAACGTTTATCGTTAGAGCTGAATTTATTTCTTTTACTAATATTATTGATTGTGATTTAGAACGAAAACATAATAATAATTTAGCTTATAATCAATAACATTATATTACATATTATATCGAATATTGAAGTGAATATTATAGTATTTATAAGATAATACTGTTAGAGGTTAAGTGCTTGATTTACAGATAGATATTAAATGTTAAATGTTTGTATATACGGATATTTAACTAAATTTTTAACACATAATGTTGGCGTATGCGGAAAAATATATTATCTTTATGATTATATTAATCATTTAATAGATAAAGTTATGAGATATAGTTTTGAAACTAAAGCTAATAAAATTTATGCTAATAAAGTTGCTTCTTATGCAGAAGAAGATGCTGCTAAAATTATTCCTACTAAATTTTCTCTTGATGTTGAAATAGAAGAAAAAGAAATACTTAATAGTATTGTTAATAATTATCAGGTTTATATTAATAAATCTTGTACTAAAGGAATTAAGTATAGTATTGCTGGAGAATTGTTCGATTTAATCGCATATAAACTTCGTAGAGATACTTTACTTCTCGCTTCATATATTCGTCTTAATATTATTTATAACGGCAATTATGTTGAAATTACAGAAAAAGATTTTATGCAATTTTCTGGTCTTCAAAAGAATTGTTTTTATAATGCTATAGAAGATGCCATTAATAATAAAATTATTGCTCGTACTACTCGTAAATCTATTTATGTTGTTAATCATAATATGATATTTAAAGGCAATCTTGGAGAATTTATTGCAAAATATAAAATTAAATATCCCGATGGTTGCAAAGTTGATAGTAATGGAAAGATTATTTTAGAGCATTAAGATTAATAGTTTTAGGTTATAGTTATCGGCAATAGTCATCAAACTGTTGCCGATTGTTGTTTTAAAGCAGATATAAAGCAGAAAGTAACAAAAAGTAACAAAAAGGAAGATGATAAGAAAAGAAATAAAGTAATAAAATAGAAGCTATTAAGAAAGAAAATAGTAGAAATGATAAATGAAATAATAAAGGAGATAATAATAAAAATAAAACAGAAAATAATAATAGAAATGATATAAAATATATTAAGAGAAATGATAAAGTTAAAAAGAAAAATAATAAAGGGTATTATAAAGAAGATTATAAGAGAGATAACGATAAAAGTAAAAATGAAAATAATAATAGAAAATGATAAAAGAAAATGATGTTTATCTAAAATTTGAGGTTTATGAATGTACTGTGGGAGGTATGTAGTAGACTACCCCCGGTGCTATCGAAAAGTTTGAATACCCCCGTCATGAAAGTACCAAACACCTCATACTACAACATAATGAATCTTGGTGTACAACATATAGCGTTATTGTTGACACTGTTATTACTAACCAAACGCTCGGCAACCAAGTCGTTAAATTGGCGAGACTCTGAGAGAGAGCATTACAGTCATGGCTAATTCAAAAGCTGAAAACGAAGTGAGTGTTATCAACGTAGTTGTTAAAGCTGTTAGAGTTTACTCAACAGGCGACAATGTTCGTTATCGTGTTCAATTTGATAGTCCTTTTCAAGGCTATGCAAAAGACATGAATGGCGATTACAATCTTACAGAGATTGACTACATTGATTTTGTTCCTTCTGTTTTGATAGCTCAATGTCTTAACATTGTTGAAGGTCTTGATATTCTGTATACCAAGAAGAAAGAAGTCGGTCTTCGTTCTAATGGGGTTACAGGATTTGGGGCTGCTGAACTTCAAGCTGTTCTTCGTAATGCGAAAATGCAACTTGAACGTAAACATTTCAGTGCTGGCGAAGAATATGTCACAGCTGATGGTGAAATTCGTACTCACGAACACGATGGCTATTCTACTTCTATCGTAGATATTCGTGTTACAGAACGTATTCAGACAAAGCTCGATGACATGCTTGACAAGATGCTCGAAATCTAATTCGAGCTTATACTCCAATGGCAGGATTAAATTCCTGCTGTTGGAGTTTTTCAAACTCAATACCTCATACTATAACATAATAAATTTTGGAAACAAGTTAATATTACAATTAACAGTTCTATTAAGCCTTTTACTAATTATATTATTAATTAAAATTTTAAACCTATGGAAGAAAATATTAAAATCACAAATGACATTATTAAAGCTGTTTATGCTCATATCTCTAAAAGATATAATATTGATAATATTCAAGTATTTAAATTTATTACAAAACAAGCTAATATTAATAATCAAGAACGTAATGATTATATACTCGATTATTATAAGCATTTTATTTTAAAACCTAATGCAATATCTAATGGTAATATTGATAAAGTTTTTAAATATATTGCTATTAAAACTAACTTAAGTAATAATAAAATTGATGAACTAATTAAAGATGAACTAATTAAAGATGAAGCAATTAAAGCTAATAAAAGTGTAGATGATTATATGCTTGATTATTGTAATAACGTTATTTTAAAAGATGATGAATATTGTAATACTACTTTAGAACTTAGTGATGAAGTTATTAACAGAGTTTATTATGATATTCATAATATATATGGTATGGATTATAAAGATATTTATGATTATATTGCTTATAATGCTAATCTTAATAATCAATCTCGTGAACAATACATTTTTAATTATTATGAAGATATTAGGTTAAAAGATAATAAAAATAATAGTGTTATCATTGAAGACATTGACAAGGTTAACTTTGAAGAATTAACTGAAACTGACAAAAAAGTTATTGCAAGTCGTAAATATGTGTGTCACGAATGTATTAAAGATGTTATTTATAAACTTAATGAGCTAATTAATAAAGATTTGAGTAATGATAGACATGCTGTTGATGAAGCTGGTGTAGTCATGTATGCTATTCAAGCTATTGATAGAGATGTTGCTAATGCAGTTAGTGACTGTCAAAAGGTTTTAAAGTTAATGAAATCTAAATGCTCGTAGATAGCTGTTATTAGCTCTATATTGAACGATTGAATAAGATATGATAGAGAGTAAGGAGAAGAGAAAATGCGAAATTAAGCTATTTGAGGCTATTTAGAGCATTAGTGGCAGTAGCAATAGTAGGAACACACCCCACACCCTTGCTATTACCACTCTCTTCTCCCTCTTTATCTCTCTCTTTAAGACTTCAGTATACTGTGTCAAACAACAAGCTAATCAAAACATCTTAAAACTTTAATTTCAGTTTGATTATTTTTATTTTTATTTCTATTGTCAATAATATTATTAACAATAGTTTAAACAACAACTTAAATAACTTTATCTAAACTCTTAATTTCAACTTTATTATTTCAACTTTAATTTCTATTATCAATAACTTTATTTAAATTATTATCTTTAATTTTATTATTACAATTATAATTAATTCTATTAATATTCTTATTAATAGCTTATTAAACAACAAGCCAATTACTTTCATCTAAATCTTTTACTTTATTCTTATTAATTTCTCTTTTAAGATTATTATCAATATTGTATATAATAATAGTTTAAATAACAACTCAAATAGCTTTATTTAAAACTTTTGTTTTAGCTTCTGTTTTAGCTTATTTAATAACTCTTTTAAGAGCTTTATTTGCTTTTGTTTGATTAGGTTCATCTTAAACAAGTTTAAGACTCACTCTTTAACTACGTATAACTTTATGTTATTAAGTTATAGTAAGTTACAGTTTATAACTCTTATATAAAACCTTTTGTGTAACACAATATAAAACTTAAACAGATATGATCAAATCAATATTATTAGGAATAATATATGCAGTAGTAACTGCAATATGTTTTGTAAAAATAAAACAAATAGGAAACTCAATACTATTTAAAGATACTATAAAAATAGTATTATATTTAGCGGTATTTCTATTTGCATCAGTATTAGTAATACAAAATTTATGATTATTATATTATTCAATAGGTTTAGCAACAGCTTTACTTATTGAATAATATATTTATTCACCTCATACAATAACATAATAAATTTTGGATATGTGATTGATAAGACTTTTAATAGTTTTATTAACGTTATCATTATAATTATCATTATTAACAATTAAAAATTATTAGTTATGGCTAAAGAAAACGCTGCAACTGCAGAACAAGTTAGTGTTCAAGTTGAAAATGGTGCTGAAAATGCAAGTAATGAAACGATTAATGTTGGTTATCAAAACTGCATTAAGAAATTAATTGCTGCTGGTTGTAAACGTATTAATTCTGTTAGAATTAAAAACGTTAATTTTACTGAGAAAGATAACTATACTATGGTTAGCTTTACTCTTAGTAATCCTATTCGTGGCTTTGTAAGTAACGATAATGGTATTACTTATCAAGAAGGTATGACTAATACCTTATTTACTTCTTTGTATGCTATTGTTGGAGCACTTAAAGAAGATGATGAACTTGGTTGGATGGCTAATGCTCTTCTTGATAATCCTCAAGCTCTTAACTTGATATTTAATGGAGGTAGTGTTGATATTCTTCAACAAGAAATTGTTGCTGGAGAACAATTTACTAATCCATTTAGTACAAGAAATGATGCTACTGTTCAAGTTTATGATCATGATGTTATTATTAATCATATTATTGGTTTTAAACTTGGTAAAACTGGAGAAAAGATGGCTGCGAGATTTGCAGACAAGTTGATGGGCTTCTAATTATAACATATAATATTAGTAGTAATGATAGAAATATTGTTACTACTAATATTTATATTGTTTATAATATGATTATTGTTGATATTATTACATTATTTATGCTGTTAAGCCTATAATATGCTTTTTAGCATGATTATAATCAAGAAGTTAAACATATGACGAAAAAAATATATTAAATATCTTGTATGGTATTGTAATTGTTTTTATATTTACAGAAAATATTAATCTTACTATTAATCTTTAAACAAACAAAATTATGGACATTGAAGAATCTGTTGTTGAGAATTTAAAAAAGTCTGTTAACGATAACGATGTTAATTCTCAAAAAGAAAATGAAACTGTTAACAAAAATACTATAAGACCTATTAATGGTTCTTATAGAAGTAAACAAGATAATAAAGACAAAAAAGAACGTAAACGTACTTATGTTTCTGAAAGATATGCTAAACTTCCTAAACATATTCTTGAAATTGTATTTATTATTAAATTTAATGCAGAAATTCGTAGATTTACTGCAAAAGGTATTATCAATACTTTATTTACAAGAGATGAAATTAAGACTAAACGTCTTTATGTTAAATTTCTTTGGAATAAGTTTGTTGTAAATACTAACGGTTTGAATTGTGAGTATAATTATAATGAAACTTTTTTCATTAACAGTTTAATTGCTTCTTTCCAATGTTTTGCAGAGACTGCACAAGAAACTATTAATAAGTTTTGTTCTGAAGAATTAAATGATGATTGTCTTGCTGATATTTCTTCTGCTAATATTGATAAGATAATCGAACTTAATAAACAGAATGCAGATATTAAAACTGTTGATGTTGAAGATTAAAATATATTTAGTCTGAATCCCCGTAGAGAAGAACAATATATAATTGATTCCTTTACGGGGATTCAGACTTAATCTTATGATTATAATTATGGAAGATAATAATAACGATATATCTGTTGAAGTTGAAATTCCAAGTTATCTTTATGATACAGATTATGATGATGTAAATTGGAATGATATGCCAGATGAAGATGACGAAGAATTTGATACATTTTGTGATTGAACCTGAAATCTTAAAGTATGGGAATTAGTGATAATTGAACATGCTTGTTTTAGAACTTTCATAGTTATAAGTGTTACGGTTAGTGATAATAGTAACACTATCTTTTAAATTATTAATTTAGTAAACTTATTTACTATGAAACTAAAAACAATTGAATTTAATAGCTCTAAACAAAGTATTAGTAATTTAATAGATGAAATTGCTAATAGTATTAAAGAGTCTTTTGATAAAAGTAAAAGCAATATATTTAAAGATATGATTGCTGATACTAAACTTTTTGTTGATTGGGCTAAAGATTATAATGAAGTTGACAATTTACTTCATCAAAATATTATTATTGCTCTTAATAATCTTAAAAAAGTTAGTAGAGAAGAATTAGAACTTCTTGACGCAGATGAAATAGATAATTATTATAATATTGTTAATGATATTGAAATCATTTTAAGTAAATATAGCTATTATATTTGCAAACAAGTTAAAGATAATATTAAAGATATTGTCAATAAAAGAAATGAACGTTGTAATAAATCTTCTTATAAACCTACTAAAGAAGACTTAAGTAAACTTCGTAAAGAAGATCTTATTAATATGATTATTAATGAAGAAGAACCGAAAAAAAACCAAAATTGAAATAATAGCGATAATATAATTATTGTATATCATAGTTTGTTTATTCATTGTTTCAATTTATTTTTACTATAGATATTCATAATAGTATTATTGCTAAAATAAAACTCTTTGTGAAAAGAGATGTTGTTATGAACCAAACTGTGGATTTACCTATCCGTTTTGACAGGGATTTGTTGTGAAACAAGTTCCTGTTTTTATTTATAATAAGTATTGTAATTATATTATTGATTATAATGTTAATTATTATGTTAGTTTATTATTGATTATCGAGATATAGCAAACTTAATTCGTTAAACGTTTTATAATAGCTAATTTTAGCTTAATATTGAATTATCATATATGAAGTAATACAAGTCATTTAATTAAACATAAATCTTTGTATTAAGCTAAAAACAGCTATCATAATCTAAAAATATTAATTATAATTAATTGTAAACTATATAGTGTAACCGTTGGTGCAGGATATAGAGGTGGTGGTATGGTTATTGCTGCCAGAAGTAAAGAAGAAGCTATAGGTTTAATTCATGTTTATGAAGATAGTATAGCTAAAGAATATATGGAGATTGATACATTAAAAGATATTGGTGTTAAAGCTAATACTGAACCAAAAGTTTTATTCTGTAATTATTATGTAGTATAATAAGCAGATATAAAGCTGGTATGCGATGTACTTCTCTACGGGGGAACGAATAGTGTGGCGAGGCAAAGCCGAGCCATTATTGTAAATATAAATAATAGCATTAATAAACAAATTAAATCACGTAAAGTTATGAAAAAGAAAAATTATGATGAAGTGAGTGTTATTAGAAGTATTACTAAAAAAGCAGATGTTTCTGTTGATTATGTTAACAAAATAATACAAGTTAAAGAAGATTCTAATGAAGTTGGTAATGGTACTTGAGAAAAATAGATTATCTTTGTCATTATTGTGGATATATTTATGTTAGACCTAAAACTATTAATAATAATAGAAAAATTATTAATAGAGAATTTGGTGATGATAATGATAGAAAAACTTCTAAAAAAGAAAGAAAACAACTTAAACTTGATATGGTTAAGTCTACTAAAAAATTAATGAAAAAATAATTTATTAAATCTATTATTATGCCAACATTTGATTTTTCAGCTCCTGTTAAGAAAAATAACAAAGGTAAATATAAAGTTATTAAAGAAAAATATACTATTAAAGTTGGAAAAGCTAAAGGAATTGTTTTTATTGATAAAGATGGTTCTTATAAAGTTTTAATAGAAGATAATATTATTCCAATTAAACAAGAATGTTTTACTTGTAAAGGTGCTTCTAATATTTATATGCAAGAATTAGAAAAGAAATCTATTCGTAATATTTATATTAGATGTGATAATCTTAATCAAGAACTTGATATTCTATATTATTTACCTTTTTGTGTAGGTTGTACTGTTAAAGGAAATATTGTTGTTAACAATTATGATAAACAACAATATTTTGATATTAAAGAAAGTTATATTGACTACGAGGACGATAAAGCGGCTAATATCTTTAAAGAATATAAAGATAATTATGATAAACTTAATCAAGCTCGTATTGATAAAATATTAAGAAAAAGAAATGAATGAATTTAAAATTGGTGAACGTATAAATAATAATGATAATAAATATAAGTTTACTAATGACCAACAAAAAGCTATAGATGGCATTATTGATTTTATAGCTTCTCCTTTTAATCCGGCTAAATATATAGTTGGATTAATTGGAGCTGGTGGTACAGGTAAAACTTTTATTACTAAATACATTATTAATAATTGTAAATATAGTAATAGTGTAATTAAGTGTACTTCTTCTACTCATAAAGCATGTAGAGTGTTTAGTCAAGCTATTGGAAATAGACCTGTTGATACTATTCAAAGTACTCTTGGTTTAAGATTAGATTTAAGATTAGAAGATTTTGATCCTAATAATCCTCAATTTAATCCTATGGCTAAACCAAAACTTGACGATATTAAATTGTTATTAGTAGATGAGGCCTCTATGCTTCCTTCTAAAATTGTTAACTATATATGTGAACAATGTAAACAATTAAATATTAAACTTATATTTATTGGTGATAGTAGTCAACTTGCTCCTGTTAATGAAAATAAGTCAAGTGCTTTTTATAAATGTAATAAAGTTTTTGTATTAAAAGAAATTGTTAGACAATCTGTAACTAATCCTATTTCTAATTTATTAGATTTATTACGAAATGATATTACTAATAAAAGTTATACTTTTTTAGAATATATAAGTAAAAATATAGGTGCTACTGTATATAATGAAATTGGAGAAGGTTTTAGTATATGCAATAAAGTTAACTTTAATAATACTATAGATAGTTGTTTTTCAAATGAAGAATATACTAATAACATAGATATGTATAGAATTATTGCATATACTAATGCTTGCGTTTCTAATTGGAATAATTATATTCGTAATAATATAATAAAAGACGCTGATAATAGTATTATTACTAAAAATGATTTAATTATGTCTTATGAAACTATTGTTAATGAATTTATGGAAATCATTATTAATAATTCAGAAGAATATATAATTAATGATATTGTTAATTTTGTTGATGATACTTATGGATTTAAAGGTTTTTTAATTAAGTTTCAATTAGTACATGGAGGTAATATTACTAAACCTTTATTTGTTATAGACCATAGAGATAAATTTACTATATTAAAATATCATAAAGTTATTACAGATTTAATCGAGACTGCTAAAAAAGCTACAGGTGGTACTCGTGCGAGTAAATGGAAACAATATTATGATTTTAAAAAGAAATATCTTATCGCTGCTAATATAGTTAATCGTAATGGAAAGATTATTTATAGTAGAGATTTAGATTATGGCTTTGCAATTACGAGTCATAAGAGTCAAGGTTCTACTTATGATACTGTATTTGTGGACGTTAATGATATTGTTTATGATAAAAATGGTCGTCCTTATTCTAATCAAGATGATTTGCTTCGTAGACTATATGTAGCATGTTCTCGTGCAAGAAAAGAATTAATTTTATGTTATGGGAATTAGACGTAAAACTAAAAATATTAAATTAAGTGTTGAACATTATAGTAGTCAGCTGTTTATTAATAAAATAGACATTTGTTCTAATTGTCCTTTAAAATTATATAGTAAAGAAAATGATACTATTGTGTTTGGTACAGGAAATAGAATTACTAATACTATGATTATTTTACCTTCTTATGATATTAAAGCTGATATTAATTATAATACTATATTAAAAATTGTACGAGATACGTATAAAGATATTACAAATAAAGAACTTCTTGAAGATTGTTATGTAACTCGCGCTATTAAATGTGTTAACAAAACAGATTTTAATTTGGAAAAAGAAGCTATTAAAAATTGTATTTGTAATTTATATTATGAATTTAGTCGTATAAAACCTAATAAATTAATTATTTTTGATAAACAATTATATGATTTTGGTTTATATAATTATAATAGAGGAAAATATATTGTTAAAACTGTTATTAGTCCTGCTGTTATATATTACGATAATCAAAATCTTAAAGATATTTTTGTAAGACAATTTAAAGAGGCTATATATGATACGTAGTTATACTTATGATGTTGAAGTTTTAAAAAACTTTTTTAGTATAAGTATAATTGAAGTTAATGATTATCTTAAAGTATTTAAAGATTGTTATGATGAAAATGATAAGAAAAAAGTTCCTATTCCATTAGTTCAAAAATATACTGTAAAAGAAATTAAAGAAAAACTTAGTTCAGTAGTTAAATATAGCTTTTATATTACTGATAAAGATGATTCTCAACTATTAACTATGCTTGGATTTATTAACGGACTTAGACCACATTATGAAATACAAAAAGAGAATGATGTTGAAAAACAAGTTCCTGTTCGTATTGATATGTTCGGTTTTAATAGTTCTAAATACGATAGATTAATGGTTGCTGCTTTTCTTATGTTTTCTAATCAAACAGATAATACTAAAGAACTTATTACTAAATTATATGAAACTTCAAAAAAGATTATTTCTTCTCAAAATGATTATGAAATATTTAAACATGATTATTTACTTGGTACTTTAAGTAAGTATAAACTTCCTTATATAGATGTTGATTTAATGACTGTATTTGCTCTTAATAAAGTTGGTAAAGGAGTTGATAAAAATGGAAAAACTGTTTATTTTCCCAAAAGTCTTAAACAAACAAGTATTAATCTTCAATGGTATGAATTACTTGAATATGAACTTCCTCCTATATCTGATAAAGATAAACATTTTTATGAAAAAGATAATACTCTTAAAGGTATAAATGTTGAAAATCTTAATAAGTTAGTTGAAAAGTGGGATAGATATATTATCGATGAATGGATTGAACCTACTATGTATTATAATATGAACGATTCTTTTATTCTATGTGAAATGATAAGACTTTATATAGATGAAATTCGTTTACGTTATAGTATATCTTCTGCTTATGGAGTTGATGTTTTAAGTAGTTCTCGAAGTAATATTGCTGATAAACTTTTTACAAAGTTTTATAGCGAGTTTAGTGGTTTAACTCCAAATCAATGGCAAGGTAATAAAACTGAACGTACTGCTATGGCTTTTAAAAAAGTTATTTTTCCTTTTATTAAATTTAAAACTAAAGAATGTCAAGAACTTCTTGAAGAAATGAAAAAAGTTGTTGTTTATTCAACAAACAAAAAAGCTCTTAAAGAAGTATCTAATAAATATCCTAAATTTAAATATCTTAAAACTAATAATGATACTGGCTGGTTTGAAATAACTATTAATAAACTTGTTTATAGTATTGCAACAGGTGGACTTCATAGTCAAGATATTCCAAGAGAATTAAAGAGTAAGCTGGTTTATATTGATTCATCCTCTACGGGGAATTTAACATTATCTGATTGTAAAGAAGGTGATTGTAAAGATAAAGATGCTCCATCTATATGGGATATTATAACTGATGATAGTTATATTTATATACATTTTGATATTTCTTCATTTTATCCCAGTATTATGTCTGTGTATCATATTGCTCCTGCACATTTAAACGAAGGTGTTTTTACAAAACTTGTTAGTTGGCTTAAAGATACCCGTATTGCTGCTAAACATAGTGAAGAAGATCTTATTGACGGTATTCCAAAAGATATTCTTGCACAAGCATTAAAGATTGTTATTAATTCTATATATGGTAAATTAGGTTTTGAATCTGGTAGTCTTTATGATAGATTTGCTGTTCTTAAAGTTACCATAAATGGACAATTAATGATTTTAATGTTGTGTGAAGAACTTGAATTAGCTGGTATAGAAGTTATAAGTGCTAATACTGATGGTATAGTTGTTAAACTTTATAAGAAAGATAAAGATAAATTTGAATATATTTCTAATAATTGGAAACAACTCACTAAATTAGATGCTGACGCTGAAGAATATAAATGTTATATTAATAGAGATATTAATTCGTATGTAGTGGAAGAACTTAATTCTAAAACTACATATAAAGGTGCTCTACATCCTAAAATGTATGCTATTGATTTAAGTAAAGGTTATGATATGCCTATTGTAGCACAAGCTGTTGTTAATTATTTTCTTTATAATAAACCTGTATTAGAAACATTATATGAATGTACTAATATTCTTGATTTTTGTAAGTCTCAGAATGTTGGGCGTCAATTTCATGTTGAATTTGATGATGGAGTAACTTGTACAGAACTTCAAAGAAATGTTAGATTTTATGTATCTAATCAAGGTGGTAGTGTAAAGAAAGTCAACAATAATACTCTTATAAAAAGTAATCTTTGTGTTGGTTATAAAGTAACTGTATTAAATTCTTTAGACGATAAACGTATTGAATATCGTAATATTAATTATAATTATTATTTTAAAGAAGCATTAAAAATTATTGATCCTATTAAATTAGGTATTAGTACTAAACAAAAAGGTGATGTTAAAGCTAAACTTAAATCTGGTAAAATGTTGATTAAAAAACATTCTGGTATGTATAATTCTTTATTTGACGATAATGAAGATTAAAGAAAAAGTTATTCAACAAGTTCTTGATGGTTTTCAGCGTCTTAAAGGTCGTGCAAGTTTTTATTGTTTTACTAAGGATATTATTCCTGATATAGTATTTAATATTATATTAAAGTTTCATAGTAAAAATAAAGATGACGCTATTTTTATCGTTGTAGATAAGTATGAAACAAGAAAGAAATTAGTTGATTGTTTTAAAGCTAATAATATGACCATGGAAGATGGTTATAATATTAGAATTTTAAGTGCTGATTATGTTAATCCTAAATATCATTATTCTTATAAACTAATTATTACTGTTGGCATAAATGATAAATATATGTTACTTAATCATTTATATTATAATAGTAAATTTATGATTAGTATTCTTACAGAGAATATTATGGATAATGATTTTATTACTCGTACTCGTGAAATACTTCCTAATATTGATGTAGATAATATTTCTAATAAAATAAGGAATGACTATATTCATTCCCCCGTAGAGGAACACAGGATTGGAGTAGATATGTCTGATACTGATAGAAGTACTTATGATAAATATACTAATTATATAAATGATTGTGTTTCTATTTTTGGAGATTTAAAAACTATTGAAAAATGTAAATATGGAGATGAAGTTTTAAATATAAGTGCTACTGAATTTCGTAATAATATTGCTAAGCAAAATGGTTGGAGACATGATTTAGATACTAATATTGCTTTTTATAAGCAAATTGATGATATTTATAATCCTAATATTTTAGAAGAAAAAGCTCGAAATTTTTATAGTATTGCTAAGTTAAGAAGAGATTTATGTACTGATAATGTTGATAAACTAAGTGTTATTAATGATATTTGTAATGCTAATAAAGATAAGAAAATACTAATTGTGTCTAAGCGTGGAGAATTTGCTGTGCAAATCACTAAATTTTTAAATGATAATAATCAAAATCTGTCTGCTGATGGTATTGTTTATAAAATTTGTGGTGATTATCATGATTGCATTGCTGATTGTATTGCTACTGATGATGAAGGTAATCCTATTTATGTTAAGTCTGGCGTTAATAAAGGACAATTTAGAATGCTCAAATCGCAAGCCCAATCGACGCTTAATGAGAAGCGATTTAACAATGGGAATATAAGTATATTATCTATCAAACAATCGTCCAATGTAGAGCTAAAAATAGCTTGTGACATGGTTATATTTACTTCTCCGTTATGTGATAATATTGTTGAACTTAAAACTCGTTTTAGTAATGTTAAATTTGGCGATAATATTACTAAAACATATAGAGTATATTGTAATAGTACTATTGAAGAAGAAAAGCTATTAAAGGAGAAGATGAATAATACTATTATGGTAATAAATGATACAGAGAATAATTTAATGATAGATGAAATTTCGGGCGATATTATTTTGTAGTTGTAGAAAAATGTGTTATTATTGTAATGTAGTTAAACAAACAAGTGCTCATTGACATTATGGCAAACGATGAAAAAGAAACTAATGTAGTTGAGAATGAATCTCCTGCTCAATTACAAAAAGTCAGTGATAAAGTACCTGTTGCTAAACGTGAAGTTATAGAAGTTAATAAAGACACTATTAATGCTATTAATTTGTTTGATGAAAAACAATTAATTGCTGCTGAGAATTTTCTTACTAAAATTTCAAGAAGTGAAAAAGGAGGAATTAAAAGTGTTAATGAAGGACTTGCAATACTAATGCGAGCACAAGATTTAAAACTTCCTTTTAGTTCTTGTCTTGAACATATTCACGTTATTAACGGTAAAACAGGTATTGATATTCATATTATTAAAGCACTATTGTCAAAGGCAGGTTGTTTTTGGAGATGTGTTAAAGACTATCAACCTCTGTATGAATATACAGATGGCATTAATGCTTATACTGACGATAAACTTCCTGATTATGCTATTCGTTGTAAAGATAAGAAAGAAGCTGATGAATTAAGCGAGAAAGATACTAATAGAGAACATATTTATTTATATCCTACTCGTTATTATCAAGATTTAAATGGTAATATTTATAAAGATTATAATTTAAATTCTAAACAATTTGGTATTGCTATTAATAAACAACAAATTGCTGCTATTTCTCAATCTGGTAAAATTCCTGTAATTCGTATTGCTAATCAACCTATTGATTACGTTACCGAATACGAAATTATTAGATATAGAGAAATATTTGGTAAAGTTGTTGAAACACGAAGTATTGGTCGTTTTTCTTATCTTGATGCTTGTACTGCTGGTTGTTTTGAAAAAGATACTTATAAAAAATATCCGAAAGTTATGGTTGGTCATAGAGCTTTTGTATATGCTGCTCGTGATATAGCTTCTGATTTTCTTATGGGTGTTATGGAAACAACTGAATTAAAGCAAATTAATAATATTGATATTACTGATTCAGATATTATTGAAATATAAGATTTTAGTTATATTGTATCTGAATAAAATATAACAATTTTGATTGAAGATTTAGAAATTGTTATAAGAAAAGAAATTGTTAATCTTCAAAACATTTTTAAATAACAAATTTATTAAACTTTTTAAAAACTTAAAGTTATGAAAACTGTAAATGGTATGAGCTTTGGATTTTCTGCTGTTAATGCTGGTCAAAGAAATGTAGCTGTTGAACCGCAACTTATTGCTGTTTCTACTGAAGGTAATTTCCGTATGACTCCTCCTGTAAGTCGTGCACTTGGTTTATCTTCTGGAGATTATGTTACTTTCTTGCATAATATAGATGAAATTAATGCGGCTATTGATACTAAAGCTGAAGCCTATATTTCTTTCTGTGAAGCTAATGGTTTGGAAGTTGGTTCTCCTGAATCTGTTATTGCTATTCATAAAGAATTTGATATGTGGGCTGTTGCCAAAGGTTTTGTAGTATATGATAGCAAAGGTAATGCTAAAACGACTACTGAACGTCTTACTAAACATGATAAACTTCGTTTTGTTTCCCAACATTTTGAAGAAATGTTAGCTTCTGCTCTTGAAAATGCTCCGGAAGAAATTAAAGACGCTTTGAGTCGTGAGGGTGTTACTAAAGAAGAACAAATGGATATTCTTTCTTCTTTTGTTAAACCTCGTGAATTGCCTAAATATAAAGGTTCTAAAACTGCTAATCCTGCTGGATTGACTGGTACTGGTACTTCTCTTACATTTACTGACGCTAATGTTTGGAAACAGCTTAAAGCTGATATGGGTGATGAAGCTACTAAAATGAATCGTGTTTACACTATTAATTTGGACGAAATTCAAGATATTCCTGTAGATAATGGTCATGAAGTTATTACTGTTAAGGCTTATCTGCTTAAGGAATTTGTTGATAAAGCTCCTGCTCGTGTTGGTTCAAAAGAAGAAGGTGAATCTGAAGTAGAAGAGTAATTTATTGTTTGTCATAATAGATTTTTTAATATTGCCCGATAATATATTTTTAATAAGTATGTTATCGGGCATATTAGTATAAATTAAGCTTAATTTTAAAAACGAATTTTTATGTCAAAAGAAACAGTTAATCAAGAAACTCCTATTGAAGAAGTTAAAAAAGTATCTCGTCGTGGTTTAGGTTCTGCTCGTGGAACAGCACGTCTTAAGTTTGGCAATGATCAAGCTAAACCTAATGGTTTATTTTTAGGTCATCTCGAAGAAGTTAAATATAGTACTATAACTATCGGAGAAGATAAAACAGGAATGCCTTCTTTTAATGGTTTTGAAATTCCTAAACTTACTTTGACTTTTGCTTCTAATGAAGAAGATCCAAATAAACGTCATTATGTTTCTAAAACATTTACTGCCGTTGAATCTAATGTAAATACTATTCCGGGCGGTAAAGAAGAATGGAAAGTTAATTCTGTTTTTGATTGGCTTAAACATGTTTTAAATGTTTATTATCTTAAAGGTCGTGAATTGACAGACGAAGAAGCTACTGCTTTATCTTTGACGTTTGAAGATTTTGATGAACAAGGTGAATATGTTTCTGTAGATACAGAAATTGTTATTAATGCTTGGAAAGTTTTATTTGAAAACTTTGAAAATATTATGAATCGTGGTAAAGATGGTAAACCCGTTTATCATGATAAAAATAATAAATTTATTCCTGTTTGGCTTAAACTTCTTCGTTATGTTAAGAGTAGAAAATCTTGGACTCCTATTAATAATGGAGATTTAAGTCTTCCTCAATTTGTTGGAGAAGGTTGTATTGAGATTTATCAACAAAATGCTATTCCTTCTATTAAAATAGATTTGGTTAAAGAAACTATTCTTATTATGAATGTTGAAAAACCAAAAACTCCTAATATGCCTGCTGTTGGAGGAATGGCTCCTATGATGGGTGGGGTTGCTATAGACCAAACTATGAATCCTATGGGTACAGATATTTCCAGTCAGACCATAGATGACATGCCTTTCTAATATTAATTTATTATTTTCTTAATTATAACTCCAACTGTATTTAATTATATAGTTGGAGTTATTTTTTAATAATGTTATAGTGAGAAATATAAATTCGAGTAAATTAACAAAGCAAGCTATTTTAGATAAAATTTCTCAAATTAGTATTTTTAGTACTTATCTTAATTTATCTAATAATATTATTCAACATTGTATTGATACTGGCGAATTAATATGTTCTCCTATAAGAGAAGATATTCACCCTACTTGTGGTTTTAAGTATGATAATAAAGGAAAACTAAAATTTAGAGATTTTAGTGGTTTCTTTTGGGGTGATGCTTTTGATATTGTTGCTTATATTATGAGCAATATTTATAATAGAGAATATAATATTCGTAATAAAGAAGATTTTATAAAAGTTCTTCGCCATATTACTTTTACGTTTAAAGATATATTTTATGGACAAGAAAAAGATATTAATCTTGTTAATGAAATAAATACAGCTATTATTAATATAAAACATAAAAAACCTAACATTGAATTAGTTATTAGAGAATGGAATAATAACGATAAAAAATATTGGGATAAATTTGGTATTCCATTGCAGTTTCTAAATATTAATTTTATTTATCCTGTAGAACAATATTACATTAATAGAAATGTTAATCCTGAACCAAAGTATTATTATAATACTAATGATCCTTGTTATGGATATTTATTAGGAAAAGATAGAAATGGTATTAATAATATTAAATTATATTTTCCTAAACGAGATAAAAGTTATACAAAATTTATAACTAATTGTAATCATTTAGAAGGTATTTATAATCTTAATTATAGTAATTATGATATTATTGTAATTACTAAATCTACTAAAGATAGAGTTAGTATAGGAGCAACGTTGATGAGATTGTCTCTTCTCTACGGGGAGTTGAATATAGATAAAATTGGAGTTATTAATATTCCTCACGAAACTTATAAACTTCGTCAGAATGAATATGATTGGTTAAAAAGTAAACTTAAAGATAACAAAGGTAAACTTTGTTCTCTTATGGATAATGATGTTACAGGAATAAATGAATCTAATTGGTTATATGAAAATTTTAATATTATTCCTATTATTATTCCTAAAAGATATAAAAGTAAAGATTTTGCGGAATTAGTTTCTAATAATTCACTTAAACAACTTAAATCTATTATTAAAAAAGGAATTAAATATATTTATAATTATGATAAAAGACAAAGAAATAAAAATTCTGGGAATCTTCAATATGACGAGACTATGCCTTACTGATTCGAGTAAAGGTAATAGAATTGTTGTTATGGAGGCTATTACTGAAGAACAAGAAGCTCGTATTGATAAATCTAAACAATATTTTGGTTCTATACGTCATACTAAAGAAGATGGACAAATTATTGACGGAAAAGATATATATGTCTATGGTGAAATTAACTTCAATAGTGAAGAAGATTGCAATATACTTAATCGTTTTCATTTATTAGATAACGATAATAGCTTTGTTTATTCTGGTTTTAATTATGATAAAGGAACTATTGTTTTAAAAGAAAATAAGGTTAAGTGGTATCAAACTACTAATAATATTAAATGGCTTCAATTTAATCATTGTTTAATTGGTAAACCTGAACGTATTATTATTTATAAAATTGATAAAAAGAAATTAGCTAATGTTCGACGTTCTATTATATAATTATGCTGTAGAAGTTATTATTGATGGAATTATTAAATTTTATTATTGTACTGATAATATAGATAATGCTAAAGAAGTTTTTGATAATAAAATTAAAAATTTTAATGGTCTTGGTCGTTTTATGAAAGATCATGTAATTGTTAAATTATACGATTTTGATAAAGATTGTAATATTGAATATTATGATAGTAAAGAAGAAAGAACTTAATCCTAATACTAATGAAGAGATTAATATTATTATTAAAATAGAATATCCTAATATTGAATATAATGATTGGAAAAGAACAAAAGAATTTAATACAGACAATGATATTCGTAATATCCTTGATAAAATATTAACTAATCTTAATTGTAAAAGAGTTTATGAAGGAAAAAGAGTTATTATGACTACTTATCCTGTTTATCAAATGTTTATTAACGAGTATTATTATTATCTTATTAAAATAGCTAATCAATTTATTTATAATCAATATTTTGATAAACTTATTAATTGTCATATAGATAATATTTTATTTGAAGTTATGAATGATTTTGTTCAAGCTCCTGTTAAACCATATCCTAAAATTAAAAATAAACTTCCTGAAAATAAATTTATTAAATATACTACTAAAGATATTTTTACAGGAAAAGAAACTTATATTTATGAAAATCTTAGAACGTTAGAAAAAATTAGTTCTAATAATCCTAATTTACTTGAAGAATTAGATGCTCCTAAGAAAAAGAAAGTTAAAAAGAAAAAAGAAGTTGGAGTTCCTATTAGTTCTATGACTTTTAGTTTTAAAAAAGAAAAATAAGTTATTTATGTTACCGTTTGATTATAATAAAGGTCTTTATAGGCGTAATAATTTTGGACAGCCTTGTGTTTGGTATGCTCGTCCTTTAGATTATAATTATATTGAAGTTTTTTATGGTATTATAGGTAAAACTATTACTAAAGATATTATCTATACTAATAGAGAACCAAGAGAAGAAATTACTTCTCGTATTAATGCTAAACTAAAAGTTGGATATAAAAATTTATGGGATATAAAAGATAATATTCAACTCCCCGTAGAGGGGGAACTATTATCATATCTTGATAAATATCTTCCTTTTCATCGTACTACTGCTGACGGTACTCTTTTGCCTATGCTTGCCAAAGTTTATGATAATACTAATAATAAACTTTTTAAAAAAGTTAGTAGATATATTGGACAATATAAAATTAACGGTCTTCGCTGTTTCATTAGCGCATATCATAACAATAATGATTTATTTGGTACTATAAGACTTAAATTTCAAAGTAGAGAAGGTACTTATTGGAATAGTTTACATGTTCTTGAAAGTTATCTTTTAGATGTGTTTCCTAAGAAGCTAATTGATGCTATGATTGAAGAACATTATATTCTTGATGGAGAATTATATCTTCCTGGTCATAGCGTTAATGAAATTAATCATTTTGTTAAAGATCCTACTTGTAAAGAAAATAAACTTATTCAATTTTGGTGTTATGATGTTGCTATTGATAATGTTGCTCAATATAATAGATTAGATTATCTTTATACTACTATTGGAGGTCATTATAATATTTTTACTTCAAAAGAAGATCATCTTAATAATACAGATAAACTTGTTGTAATTCCTCAATATAATATTTATAATGAAGATGTTGCTTATAAACGTAGAAATAAATTTATTGATTTAGGTTTTGAAGGTTTAATTATGCGTAATCCTGAAGCTGAATATCAATATGGTAAACGTAATCTTAGTATGATTAAATATAAGAAATCTACTGATGGTAAATTTACTATTGTTGATATTTATCCAGAAGGTGTTAAACGTAAAGATATTCCTTTATTTTTACTTCGTAATGATATAAATAATGAAACCTTTGAAGTTCATCTTGTAGGTTCTTTTGCTTATCAAAAGTATGTTTTAGATAATAAAGAAAAATTTATTGGAAAAGAAATGTTTGTTGAATATGGAGAAAGAAGCGGTGTAGCTCAAGTACCTTTTCATGTTAAACAAACTTATATTATTGACAAATAATTTATGAGTATTTATAATTATGAGATACTTAATCCTGTTATAAGTCCTAAAAGACCGTTTTATGATATAAAACGTAAACTATTATTTTTTCCTGCAAATGGAAGTAGTTATCGTTATTATATTGAAGTTGCGAGAAATAATAAAAATACTTTTGCAAGAGAGTATTATGTTTTACTTAGTTATAGAAAATTTGATGATAATTGTAGAATTTGTCGTGTTGATAATTATGGCAGATGTCAAATTAATCTAAGAGGAGAAATTAAAGATTATGTTATTCAAGAAACTAAACGTCGAGGAAATATTGAAATAGAATATGTTGAAAGTGAAAGAGATTATGATGTCTTTGTTATTATTTAGTGTGTTAATTATAGTGGAAGTATTTATAGTGCTTCCACTTTTTGTTATTATAGCTTACTTTCTTACATAAAACGCCGATAGATAGCTATTTTTAGCTCTATATTGAATTATGTTATGCTAAATGATAAATAGTTCAACGTAATATCTAAATAGCTAAAAATGGCTTTATATTGAGTCAAAATAATTAATATATTTCAGAAAAATATTATATATTTGTATTAAAGATAATAAAGTTATTTATATGAATAATAAAGATTTTTCAGATTATATTAGAAGCATAGAAGCTCTTGATAAAAATATTGATAAAGCTGAAATGTATGCTAAAAGTATTTATCATCTTGAAGCTATTAGGAATAGTATTAGTAATCCTGAAGGTAGTTTAGCTATGTGGAAAAATAATCTTGAATTAATTGCTGTTACTGAAATGCGAAATGCTGTTACAAATCTTATTAATACTCTAAAAACAGGATTAAGTTTATTATTAAAAGAATAAATGTTTTTTATATGAAAGAGTGTATTATTGGTATAGCTGGTCATAAAAATTCTGGTAAAGATACTGTTGCAAGTATGATTAATTATATATTTGTAACAGGTATTACTCGTTCTAATTACGCAGATTATGTTATACGAAGAAAAAGTATAGATATTTCTCATAAAGATAGAATTATTCATTTTGCTGATAGTATGAAAGATACTATGAGTATTATTTTTAGTATTCCTCGTTCTGCTTTTGATGATAGAGTAAAAAAAGATAATGAATATTGGGATTATTTTAATCGTAAGTTTATTACTTTTGGCGAAGTAATTAGAAATAAAAATCATTATATAGTTGATAATATTATTGATAATAATTTAAATAATGTAATACAATATTCTGCTGCTAAAAAACGAAATCTTTATATTAAACTTAGAGCACTTATGCAATATTTTGGTACTGATATTTGTCGTAATTATATAGACAATAATATTTGGATAAATTCTACAATGTCTAAAGTTATAGATATTGCTATAAGTAGAACATTATGTATCATACCAGATGTTAGATTTGCTAATGAAGCTAATGCTATTCGTAATAATGATAAACTCCTCTACGGGGGATTGATTAAAATTAATCGTGATAATCAAGATCTTGATGAACATAATAGCGAACGTATTAATTTTGATGTTGACTTTGAGATTGATAATAACGGAAATTTAATGCAATTATTTTATAAAGTTTTAGAAATATGTCAGAAAATAAAATAGGATTTGCTTTAGTACATGAAATTTGTCCTATTTGTGGTAAACCTATGAATGAACAAATACTTATGAATAGTGTACTTAGTAAAAAATATGCTAAAGAAATAGAAAATGTTCATGGTAAAGCTATTGGATATAGTAAAACTGCTTGTGAAGATTGTTCAAAATATAAAGATGAAGCTGTAATGTGTATTGCTATTGATGAAGCTAAAAGTGAACCAAATAATCCTTATCGAACTGGACAAATAGTTGGAGTTTGTAAAGATTTTCAATTATTTGTTGATAAACCAGAATTTATTATTAAAACAGAGAATGGTGTACCTTATTGTTTTGTAGAAGAAAATGTTGGAAAACAAATAGGATTTTTTTAAATAAGTTAATATGAAAATAATTGAACCTTCTGTAGGACTTTGGAAACAAGGCGATGACGTTAAAGCTCATGTTGCTAAATGTGCAAGAGTTTGTTATGGTAAAGAAACAGGTAATGATGATGTTACTATTAATACTTTGCTTAAAAAACATCATTGGAGTATGTTTAGACATGAAAGTATTTATGTTATAGGAGAATTTACAAGTAGACTTAGTATTGCTTTAACAAGATATGATAATAATCCTTATATAGATTGGACTTTTCATAATAATAATAAACTATATATTGTTACTAATGGTAATTTTATTTTAGATTTAAAAGAACAACAAAAAGTAAATGCTCATGCTCAAGTTCTTCTTACTTATATTAATTATTATAGAGTATCTGAAGATACTTTCTTTAATAATGAAATAGGTTATAATATGATGAGATATACTTTTTGTATTATTACTCAAATTAGTACTTCAAGAGAACTTAATCGTGTTAGTCCTAATAATATTGCTGAACAATCTACAAGATATGTTTATGAAAATGGTAATATTTGTCGTCCTCATTGGATAAGTTCTGAAGAGGCAGAAGCGTTTAATAAAGATAATAATGTTGATTTAGATGAAGCAATAAATATTTATCTTAAAGGTTGTGAGAGAGATTTTGAAGAATATCATATGCTTGTAGATAAATATAAAATTAATCGTCAAGATGCCAGAGGAAAACTTCCTATTGATACTGCTACAAAATGTATATATACTTATTCTATTAATGAATGGAAACATATTATAAAACTTAGAAGTGATAGTGCTGTTCACCCTAATGCACAAATAATTTCTAATATGATTAAAAAAGAACTTGAAAGTTTAGGATATGAATTTAATTGAATTTATTAAGCACCCTGCTTATAATTATTATATTACTACATTAGTTCATGATTGTCTTTTAAGTGATTTAACTAATGTGTTTGATTATAATTTACTTAAATATATTAAAAAACCTAATTTTGCAACTAATACTATAGATTACATAATAAGTGCTAATATAGATATTGCTGATGAAGTTGAAGAACAAATTCAACAATTATTACAATACGATAATTATAAAGATATTTATTATGTTCGTAATAATAACAAATTTAATTTCTATCTTAAAACTTATTCTAATGATTAAATTATTATGGAATATAAAAATATTATTAATATTAAAATAAAAGATTTTCAATTAGTTGGGGATAATAATTATAAAGCTATTAATAAACAGTTTGTAGATACTGAACATCTATATGTTTTTGATTATAATAGAAGTAAAATATTTCATATAAATATTCCTATAAATACTCTAGATGAAGATATTCCTAATATTTTAGAAGAATATGGTCTTAAAGAATCTGAATGTAATTATATGATTACTGAATTTCCTTGTAAAACAGTAAATTTAACTTATGAAGATAAAATTGTTAATAAAGAAGATAAAATACAAGATAGTAAAATTTCTATATAATTATTTTAAAAAGATTTATATTAGAAATATAAATATTGATGATAATGAAATTCTTCAATATGCTCATAACGAACTTACTATTTATGGATATAATAAAGATTCTAAATATTATAATGATATAATAGAAGTTATTGCTGCTATAAGTAAAAATAATAATATTAATTCATCTATTAAACATAATATTTCTGTTATTAATAAATTATGCGATAAAGTTCCAATTACTCCTTTAACTTTAAAAGAAGATGAATTTGAACAAAGTATTAGTTCTAAAATATTATATATTAATAAAAGATATAATAAAATTTATAAATATCTTAATAAAATGTTTGTTACTAATGCTTATTCTATATCTCCACAATATATTTTATCTATTAAAACAAAAAAACTTCTTCCTTTTAGTACAGATTTATCTTGGAAAAATGATGTTTTTGAAACTAAAGGTGGTGTTTTAACTGGTAGATATTTTAATACTTGTTATATAAAAGAATGTCAAATTAAATCTGGTTATTATATTCCTTTTAATACTATTAAATTAAAAGGAGTTAAAGTTGAAATTAAAGAATTTATTAGCATAATGACTATAGATTGTGAAAATAGTGATTTAATTAGACTTTCTAATTTATATGATATTGATTGGAAAACAACTAATGATTTTAAAAATAAACATATTAACGATATTACCGTTAAAAGTTATAATAATTATATTAAAAATAATAAACAGTAAATAAATATGAGTAGTTTATATAATATATCTAATGATATTCTTCGTATATTTAATGAAGTTGAACAAGCAGAAGGTGAAATTACTGATGAGCAATATAATGAACTTTGCATTAAACAAGAAGAACTTAAAGAAAAACTTGATAGTTATGTAAAGGCTATTAAAGTTTGGCAAGTTGATGAACAAGCTCTTAAAGATGAAAAGAAACGATTTAATGATAGACAAAATGTTTATAAAAATCGTATTGAACGTCTTAAAAAAGCAATGCTTGAAGCAGTTATTAATTTTGGAGAAACAGGTAAAAATAATAAATTTATTGAACTTCCTAACGTTAGAATATTTACTAAGAATACTCAAAGTGTCGAAATAAATGAAGCTCGAATTAATATTTTAATTTATAAATTTAGAGATTTAATTCAAGAACTTGTTCAACAAGATATTCTTTATACAGGAGAAGATGTTGATTTAGTTGGTATATTAGATAGCATTAATGCTCAATGTATAGCTGAATTTGGAGAAGATTTTTCTCCTTTTAATATATCTGATTTAAAACATATTAAAATTAATATTTCTTATACTGATACTATTGAAGAATTATTAAAAAATAATCCAGATATTCTTCAACATTTAGGTAAAGAAGTATTTAGAACTGAAGTTATTAATGCTACTTCTAAAGACGAAATGAAACATGTTATTAATATTTGTCAAACTTTAGAACAAGATCAACCTACAGTTGGTATAATAGTAAATAATCAATCTATTCAATTTAAATAATATGTTAGGAAAATTATATAAAATTAATGATAATGAAACTGGTTTTTCTTATGTACTTAAACGAGAAGCTAATATAATATTAAATGAAATAAATAAAAATAATCCTACTTTTCATTATAAAAAAGAATATTTTGATAATATTCTTAATATTTGTAAAGCTATAGATGAAATAAAGCCAGAATCTGATGATAAAATGAAAGATATAATAGATACTATTAATAAACTTTATACTACTGGCTTATTATCTCCTTTAACTCTAAAAGATAATGAATTTGAACAAATAGGTAGTTTTAATTATAGAAATAATATTCGTTATCCTCTTATTTTAAAAAATACTGAAGATAATAAAATAATAAATAATAATGCTTATAAAGCTAAGATTTATAATATATATGATCATAATCTTGGTGCTAAAGTTTTTGAAAATGAGCCAGATATTTATTATAACCCTGTTATTTTTATTAATAAAGGAGGAGTTGTTACAGGAGAATATATTGCTATATGTGAAATAAGAAAAGAGGTTGTGGATAAACATAATTATACTATTCAAAGTATTGTTAATATTCCTTGTTCTCTTATTTTAGATAATGGCAATAGAATTATAACTGTTGATCATCGTGAACCTAAACTTAAAGTTTTAAAAGATTTCTATGAAGTTTATTTTAAGTTTGATAAAACTGTTCATGATAGAAAATATGATATTCGTAAATATGCAAAAATGCTAGCGTAATGAGTAGATATATTGTTAAAGGTGTTCCATTTAGAACTAAAGGTGCAGTAAATGTTGAAGACTGCACCACTTCTGAAGAAGTTATTAAAAAAGCTGGTTTAGATTGGAGTGTTGATAAATGTTATATTTATGCTGCTATGTTATCTAATGGGAATGTTGAATGTCCGATTCAAGATAGTTTTAACGAAGATGGTGTAGATTACGCTCCTATAGATAATACTTATGGTATTTATCGTACTGATAAAAATATTCCATTAGGAATAGTTAAAGGTAGATATACAACTGTTCAAAATATTGATGCCTTTAAATTCTTTGATAAAGCCATTGGTAAAAATAAAGCTATTTGGCAAACAGCTGGTGCTTTTGGTTATGGTCAAAGAATATTTGTTAGTGCTAAATTACCTAATAATATTTTTGTTAAAGATGACATTGTAGATAATTATCTTGTATTTACTACTTCTCACGATGGTTCTACTGGAGTTAAAATATTACTAACACCTATAAGAGTTGTGTGTGAAAATACTCTTAACGCTGCGATTAGAAATGCTGAAAGTTATGTTAGTTTTAGACATACTAAATCTGTTCATGATAATATAGATATTGCTGATGAAATATTGGGTATTACTAAATCTAAGATTAATTTTCTTAATGAAGTATATAATCATATGTATAAAAGTACTATAAAAGATGAAGAAGTACAAAGTTTCTTTGGTAAAGTAGTTTTTACTGATGATGAATATAGTAGAATTTATCAAACTGGACATAATATTCAACAAGTTATTATGAGAGATTTTTCTGCAATAAATGACGCTGAAATTAGTATGAAAAAAGTTAACGTTGTTGCAGAAATGAATAATTACTATTATAGTGGTATTGGACAAAAAGAAATAATTAATACTAAATGGGGTGCTTATAATGCTGTTACTGGTTATTATTCTAATATAGATAATTCTAACGGACTTAAACGTATGGATTCTATTCTTTATGGCAGTAAAGCTAAAAAGATAGAACTTGCTGGCAATATATTAATAAATATGTAACAATCTTTTAACAATAAAATTAAAATGAGTAAAATACCTTATGTTTTAGCAGACGCTGTTTATTATGCAGCAACAACTCCAGATGATGGAACTCTTTATGATACTTTAGTTAAAATGTTTGATACTTTAGATCATGTTGGTGTTAAAGTTTATCGTGAAGATGAAACAGTTAAACTTCCTACCTATAGTAAACAAGGTGATGCTTGTATGGACGTTTATGTTCATAGTATAGAAGAAAAAGATGACCGTGTAGTTTATCATACAGGACTTCATTTTAAACTTCCTGAAGATTATGAAATGGAAATTCGTCCAAGAAGTAGTAATACTAAAACTATGGCCATAATGCAAAATAGTCCCGGTACTCTTGATGAAGGTTACACTGGCGAACTCATGATAGTTCATAGAGCTATTGACGATCCATTTATTCCTGTTATTGAATATAACGTTGGAGATAGAGTTGCTCAAATTCTTGTTCGTCATCGTGAACAAATTATTTGGGACGAAGTAGAAACTATTGAAGAACTTGGTGAAACTGAACGTGGAGCTGGTGGATTTGGTAGTACAGGTAAATAACAAAAATTTAATAATTAAATAATTATGATTGCATTTGATATTTTTTATTGTATTGTAATACTATCTGCAATAGCTATTATAATATATCTTTACGTTAAACTTAAACAACCTGTTATCAATCTTATTAATGTAATTAAATCTGTTTATGAACTTCTTCGTAAATTTGTCCTTATTAAACAAGATTTAGATAATACAATTAAACAAATAAACGCTGCTCGTAGAGATATTGCTTCTGTTAAAAGTAGAATTAATGAAATTAATGACGCTATTATTATAAATAAAATCAATAGTAAGCGAAATATTGCTAAAACTAAGAGTAATAAACAATAACAAACAAATAATGAGCTATAAATGGTGATGATTTCTCTACGGGGGATTCCACGGAGCGTAGCGGAGTGGGTATTGCTTATAAAAATCAAATTGTTAATTTTGCAAATTTTGATGTTGATGCTCGTCGCTTCGCTCCTCGCGATTCCCCGTAGAGAAGTTGCAACCAATCATGGCTATAATCCGATTAATTATGAACGTATTTTTAATTATATCAATTTCGACAATATTAGTTATATTAATATTGTTATTTAGATACTTGATAGTATCTATTGAAGATCTTAAAGCTCAAATTGTTGCTTATAAAGAGCAAGTTATTAAAGGTCAAGGTTATACTGATGATTTATTAAATGATATTTCTAAAGATGTTGAATATATTTGTGCTAATATAAATCACAAAGATATGTATAATACTTGTATTGAACTTATTAGAACTATACATAATACTTTACTTGATTATATAAATAAAGCTGGTAGACTTGGCGAAAGTACTACTAATCGTCTTATAGGTATTACTAACGAAATGAATAATCTTCTTGGTGACGCTAATCAAATACAAGATAAACTTAATATTATTAATGATATTATTAATCGTATTGACGATAATACCACACCTAAAACGAAAATTAAAGCTAAAAATAGCTCTAAGAAGTCCGAGTAATATAATTATACCAAATCATAAATATATTACGAAATTAAGCTAAAAATAGCTATTGTAACGCAAGTTAGCACCCATAGAAAAGCCCGTAACAGACATTAGTTTGTTGCGGGCTTATTTTTTAACACATTCAACTACTGATTAACGTTCAATAATAACTCTACCTTTAGAATCAAGTTTACAACCATTAGGAAATTTAAGTTCATAAAGAGTTACAAATTCATCATAATTTCCTCTAAAGATAAAGTTATGATTAACAACATATATAGACTTTTTAGTTGTAGCAGCAAGAAGAGCAAGATTATCACCTGCACAAGGATAAGGTAAAGCTGGACGAAGTAAAGCATTAATAGCATTATAAAAACTTCTTGCTGAAATTCCACTCCAATTTACAAATTCTTTTTCCGATATTTCAACATAATTACCGTATAATTGAATATTTTTAAGTATATAAGCAATAACAAGATTAGCATACGCAGATTTATTTTGCCAATAAGGAAACATATCTCCAATAGATTGCATACAAATACAATAATTACCAAGTTTAACTTGTTTAGCAGTAGATATAAATTCTTTTTCTTTAATATTACTTTCAAATTTAATAGTAATATGTTTATCAACATATTCAGGATCAATAGTAAATGGAGTAGCAATAATATTTTCTACTTTATTAGTACTTTTATCTGCAATAATTTCTTTAACTCTTTTATTAGCTTTTGTTTCAAAACTGAATTGAGGCATGGTTTAATTATGTATTAAATTATTATATAATAAATGCAATAAATAATCTGCACCACAGCGCACATTTCGTGTTAAAAAAAGTGTTAAATGTGCGCCACGGTGCAGATTTAACATTTCTAACTGTTTGATAATCAATGATTTACAAATATTCCTTTATTAATAATATATAGCTACTATATGCACTATTATATGCAATATAGTCTTGGTCATGTGCAAACATAAAAAATAGCTGGAGAATAAACTCCAGCTATATAAACAATAGTAATAATATTTATTTAATCAGGATTAATTTGGTCAGCAATATATTTACTAATTTTCATATTCAATGCTTTCTCATTAATTCTATAATAACTATTATTTTTAGTCATATTATTAAGTCTTTCAATAACTCTATAAATAGGAATATTACGTTTAATAAGCACACCAACTTTATTTTTACCTTTATAAATACCAGTACTATAAACAGGATCAAAATCTTCATCAAATAGCCAACGAGCAGTATAATCCATAATCTTAATTAAATCACTTGGGCTATTATATGCTGCAATAGGACTTGACCAAAAAATTTTACCTTCTGAATAAAGTCCCCACGGAGTATATATTTGAGATTCAGAAAGAAGTCTATCTGCAAGATATAATCCTGTAGCAACAACATTACTTTCTTTTTCATCATCGTCATCTGTCATAGCATATATAGTAATTCCTAATAATAAAGCACTAAGAATACCATATAAATCACCAAGACAACGTTTAACAGCGTTACGTTCCCACGGAGACATTAAATTCCAATTAGTTTTAATATTAGTTATAGTATTTATTACAGCTTTAAAAGTGTTTTGAACAGAAGCAATAGCTATGCCAACATATCCATCTCCTTGTTTTTTAGCGTCGCTAACAACATTTCTAAATTCTTTACCAAGAAAATCAACAAAAGCAACATAAGAACCTACTTCTATAGTATTAGTTTGTTCATTATAATATCCACGACGACGAAAACGTTTCATAACACCGGGATATAAATGTTTATGATATTGCATAACTAAACTACCCCACCAAGTAAATTCAATAAGAGCAGCACCAATTTTATCATAAACACCATGAATTTTCTTGTTTAGATTAATAGTTTTATTTTTTATATCATTAATCATATCTGGAGTAATTTCCGCTCCAGCTTTTGGAACAATTTCTCCATTCTTTAATTCAAGTAAATCGATAATAACAGGTTTAGTTTTCCATTCTTCTTTAGCTTTTTTAATAGCTTGGTTTTTAGCATGAATATATTCTTGAATTATTTCTTTACTCGCATGTGCTCTAAGGAAATCTTCTATAATATTATGTTTAAATGTATCATATTTAAATTGTTCAGTTTTATCTTGTCTAATAATACGTTTAAATTCTTTTAATTCTTCAAGTAAATCTTTATCTTTAGAAATAACAGAAACCATAGCATCGTATTCTAATTTCCAAACATATTCAGAAAAACTACCACAACGTTTAACACCGTCTACATCATCAAATATTTTATTAGATTTAAGAACAGCAAATAAAACAGTATTTTGCATAAAATGTTCACCACCAGATTGTAAACTATACATTAAATTACGCATTCTACGAGCATATTCTCCAGCAGTTTCTCCACGAACTCTTTCTGTTATTGCATCAAAATCAATAACTTTAAAATATTTAGTAAGAGCAACAGCAAAATTATCACTTTTATCTTTATACATATCAGCAATCATTCGTAAAGAATTATTCATATACATTCCAATAGCTTCTCTAATATCATTTTTACTAAGATTATCTCCAGCAAATGCTTCACCCATGATATTTGCAAAACCAGTACCAACATTAGCTATACCTCCAGTAACGTTAAAAATCATATATTTAGCAGAAGTAATATTACGAGCTAAATCTGCATATTTATTTAATTTAGACTTTTCTTTAAACTGTTCAAAAATAAGACGATGAATAAAACCATAAACTTGTTTTAAAGTATTATCTTGACTGATTGTATGATAATTATCTTGAACATCAACACTTGTACGTTTATTAATAACAGGTCTACCAGTAAATTTACTAATTTTGACAGCTTCAGTATTTTTTAAATCTTCTTGAAGTAAATATAACCAATTCTTAGCTTTATTACGAGCATTTATAACAACTTGATTAAAAATAGCTTCTGCAAATACACTACGATAATCTTTATCAAATAATTGTTTATCTATTTCAAGATTACTCTTTTTAATTTCTTCATTTTTCTTTTTAGTATCTTGAAGATATTTGCGATAACTTTCATCTGTTTCTCCAATTCCTTTAGGACGAATTTCTTCTAATTCTTGATAACCTTTACCTTTTAGAAGTTTAAGCATGTCATTTTCTACTTCATAATCATTAGCATAATCAACTTTAGCATTCCATCTATCTTCACTATCATTTCTAAATTCTAAACCAGTAGCCCCTAATAATTGATTAACAGCCCATTTTGTATCAGTAACAACTTTACGTCTACGAGGAATATAACCTTGATCAACAAATGTATTATGTTTATTATGTTCAGCAAAGAAATCCATAGTTTCTTGAAGTAAACTTTGCATTTCTTTTTCTTTAGGACTTAAAGTAACATAATTATTATAATGTCCATTATCATGATTATAATTATTACTATATTTTTTATATTTTTTATTTACATATTCATCTTTAACTTGTTTTTCAGCATTTTCATTGGTAGGAACATAACTATAAGTACCTTTAAGAGAACCTTCTGGATTAACTTTCATATCAGTCCAAACTCGAAGAGGTTCAAATTTATGTTTATAAGGATTATAAACGTGATTAGCATCAAACCATTCTTTAAAATTACCATTATTACTTGCTTCATTCATAGCAGCATAATAATATTCATTAGGAACAAAATCAATATTATTTTCTATAAGTTCTCTTGCAGCAGTTTTCTTTTTATCAATATATTTATCATTTTTTGGTTCTATATAACCATAAATATCATTATTTGGAGTATAATTACCATTATCATCTAATATAATTTCACCACTACTATCTAATTGACAGAAAATACTAATAAAAGTATCAAAATCTTTAGTACCTTTTAAATTACTTAAAGCCCAAGTAAGCTCGCTATTAAAAGCAACATCATTAGTTTTAAATTCAACTTCTTGTTTAAATTTTTGACGAATTTCTTCTGGTTTACGTTTACCTTTAATATTTCGTAAAGCTGTATATAAATTAGCAAGTTCTTCTCTTTCTTCTTCAGTAAGTTTAGTAAATATATCTTTAGCATGAATACGTCCATCTCCACCAAATTCAATACCTGTAATAGTTTTTCCTAATAATTCGTTAATTCTACCTATAATTTTAATTCTTCGAGGATTAACTTCTTTTTCATTTTCACTTGGGTCACGAAGCATTCTATAAAAATTATCATCAAATATAGGAAGATTATTAGGAATATCTTTTATTAATATAGCTTCTCCAGCGTTACTATCATAACTAAAATCATATTTATGTTTAGTAAGTTCTTTTATAGTAGCAATATCTTTATCACTTAATTTTCGAGCATCAACATTACCAAATTCATCATAAGCATTAGCATCATCTATTATTTTCTTAATTTTAGCACTTTTTAAATTGTCTTCATCTTTAAGTATAGAAAATGCTTCGTTAATTTTATCTTTAGCTTCTTTATTAAGAATATAATAACTATTATTTTTAATCCATTCATAAGCACTTCGATATTCAATATTTTCTAATCGTTTATCTAAAGTTTGAGTAGGATTATTTTTTTCATAATGTTTAATAATAGCTAAATTCTTTTCAAGATTTTCTTTAAATTCATCTGCATCATTATAGTTAAAATATTCTTTATTGAGAGCAGATTTAGCTTTAATAAAATTTCTTAATTTAATAGCACGTTCTCTTTCTTCAGGAGATTTAAGAGTTTCAGTATCTTTATATTCAGAAGTAAGTTGATTAATTTTCTTATCAATTTCTTTTCTTCTATTACGTTCTTGAGTAGTTAAAGCAATATCTGGTTGATCATCAATAAATTTCTCATGAATATATTCCATATATTGACGATATTCTTCAGGAGCAGCTTCAAATATTTCTCTAATTAAAGCATTCTTTTTAACATAATATTCTCGAACAACAGGTTGTTCAACATTATCAGCATACCATTCATCACGTTTAAGTTTAGCAGCAATATATTCTTTACTATCTATACCATATTTATCAAGAGTGTCTTTAACAGCATCAACTAATTTATCTCTATCAGTAAGAAATTTAGCTGTATAAGATCTAATAAGTTGACCATTTGAATTAATAACATTTTCCCATCTAAAACTACTACTTTTAGCTAATATATTATCAAATCTTTTAAGAAACTCATTTTTCTTACGTGGAGCATCTTGCATTGCAGCTTGATTCATAATTCTATTAACAATCTTAACAATAACTTGTACTTGTTTATTACTTAACATTGCAATATCTCCAATATTAGTTTCCCACCAACCAGAATCACCAAAAGTATCTTTAAGATTAACAACATTCATTCGTATATTAGGATTATTAGCAAATTCATTAGCAATATATTTATTAAACATATTATCAAATCCTTGTTTAATAATTGAAGAATTACGAATTTTATTTATAGAATCACGAATCTTTTGAATATATCGTTTAGTATCTTCGTCCATACCATCAATAGGAAGATTCATAATATTTCCAAAAGTATCACCAAACGTAATAGCTTCAAGTAATAATTTAACTATATTAGGAACTTCATCTGGATTACTTCTTAAAATTTCATATAGATCAGGTTCTCCAATATTATATTCTTTATCGTCTATAACATAATGTTTCATTTGTTTATCAATCATATCAGCATAACTACTAATATAATCACTAAGAATATGATATATATTTCTTCTATTATCTTTAATATCTTTAGACCGATAAGAATTTATACCTTTTATATCTAATTTACGAAGCGCTTTAGCAACAATATCATCTCCACGTCTTTCAGCTCTTCTAAGAGCAGCAATCATAGCGACAGATGTTTCATCGACTTCAGTTATTCTATTAGCATTATTTATATAATCATCAGTTATATCAGTAGTAATAGCATACGCTTCATCATTAAAATTATCTCTATTTTCTTCTTGTTGTTTTTCAAATTCTTCTCTAACACTTTCTTCAGTAATATGTTCAATTCTATAATATTTGTGAGCTTCAGTCTTAGAAGCTAAAGCACTTCTATAAGCATCACGTTCTTCAATTCTAACTTTTTGAATATTTTCTGTATTATTAGAAGAAACATTATTAATTAAATCTTTATGTAAGTTAGATTTAAAAGCAGGAGACGGAGAATATCTTCTAATGGTAACAAGAATATTACCTGCTTCAGTAGGAATACTTTGTGTAATAATATCAGTTTTTCCTACTTGTTCGCTAATATAAAAAGAATCAGAACGTATAACTCCATAATCACCTCTCTCCTCTACGGGGGATTGAATATAAGCTTCTATATCTTTAAATAGTTTATTAAGTTCAGCTTTTTGTATTTCAGTACCATTAACAGAAACATTCTGAAATTCATTAACATTATCTATAGCATTATTTTCTAAATTAAATTTATAACGAGGAATAATATATTCTTTATATTTATCTTTTAATTTTATTTTATTATCTTTATCAATAAAATATTCTTTAGCTCCAATATTTTCAGCTTCAGCAATAACAGTATTATAGAAACTAATATCTCCATATTTATTATTATTTGGATTAACACTATAATCTCCTGTTTCATTAGGTTCAAGTAAATTCATAGGAATAAGATAAACTCCGCTTTCATGTTTATCTATTTTATACAACGTACTAATTTTATTACCACCAGCACTTCTATTAACAACAATATAATCTTGAGGAGATTTAGCGTCTTCAACATTAATTTCATTAAGTAAAGTTTTAAATCTACCATCAAAAGGAATAAATATTAATCCATTACCTCTATTACAAATATTAAATTGAAAAGCAGCATTACTTATACCTTTATTGTTTTCAGGTTTACCAAGTTTAATAGATTTACAATATTCTTTATGACTACGAATAAATTTATCAATAAATTCATCAGTAACTCCTGCTGCAGGATTAGCATAATATTCAAATATTTCTCGAATAGCAGGAACAATTCCAGTTCCCATATCTTCTATATTTTTATACAAAGAATTATTAGTAATAACTTTATCAACAGCACCTCTTTTAAATTTAAATCCATCAACAACAAAAGCATATTTAATTAAATCAGTAATAGCAAGTCTAAATATAGGAGATTTATTAAAGAAACTTGTACCAAATTCAATATAAATATCGTCCATATTTTCAGCAGAATCTGTAAATTTAATACTTTGATAAGTAAATCCTTTACGTTTAAGTTCAAATTGATTATTAAGATTTACATTAAGATAATTAAAAATACCTAAATCTCCGTTAATATGTGTTTGAATCCAAGATATTTTTTGAGCAGGAGTAAGAGCGTTAAATTTATCAAGTTCTTCTTTTGTAGGATTAAATACATCTTTAATATCAAAATTAATTTTTTGAGTAGTTTCAAAACCAAATATACGAGAAATTTCAGTATTCCAATAATTAGTATCGTTTTTAGTAGATTTAACAATAGCTTCATTATTATCATTTAACCAACCTTCTTCAGTAATAGTTAAAGGAGTATTAATTATAGGAACTTGAGAATATATCATATTCATCATATATTGTTTATATTCTCTATATTGTTTAGAAGTAAATATAACACCTAATTTGACTTGAACAGTATTAAGAATATTATTATAAACGTCATTTTCAGTTGGAAACAATTGTTTATTAACATCAACACTTGTTAATGTAGCATATTTAAAAAATGCAGCTAAAAATGGATAAACGCTATTTTCAACATCAATATCTCCTTTAACTAATTCATCTAAATTACTAACCTCGTTTTTTTCAATTTTAATAAATCCCGGATAAAGTTTTTCAATAAGACGTTTACTTCCACACATTACAGTATTACCAACTTCATTATCGGTAAATCCATAAGCAATAACATTATCAACAATAGTACGAGTTTCTCTAATAGTTTGTTTTGCACCAAAATTATCAGGATTACAACAACGAAGAACTTTTTCAAGATTTTTAGTAGTTTTATTAATCTTATTAAAAGCTAAACAAACAGCAATATCAAAAACAGCATTTTTAATATCATTATCTTTTTGTGATAATTCAGAAATATTAGTTATTTTGGACGATTCTAAGCGTGATTTTAGCACTTTTGCATTCAACGTGAATTGTTGTTCCTGTATAGGCTTTTGCGTTGAAATTTCAGCCCCAAATAGCTCTCTATACGCATTTCTGAATTGCTCGTTGGAGTTCAATGCTAACAATATCGATTCATAGTTAGAATAGTCAGTAATGTCAGTAGCACCAAGTTTAAAACCAGCTTTAGCAGCTATTCTCTTAATAGCTTTCTGAACAGTATTACCACCTCCTGTAAGATATAAACTATTACTTTCATTATTAACTTCATTAATGGTAGTAATAGCAGGCTGCATTAAGAATGCAATAGCAGTTCTATAATCCATACCTGTATCTATAAGAGTTTTAAACGTTCCAAAAGTAAATTCATTTTCGTTAAAAATAGAACCTTCTTTAATAGCATCAAGAATATGAGCAGTAGTTTGAGAACTATAAACAGTAATTAATTCACCAACAACATTACGATTATTATAACTATTAGCTAATCTATAATGTTTAACTCTTGCAGTAACAGCTTTACCAACTTCATTAGTTTTCTTACCGTCTTTATCTAATAATATAACATCTCCTTTTTTAGTAGTTTCATTATATAAACCATACGCTTTAATCATCATCTCAGCATCATAAATAAATTCACCATTAACATCTTTTTCAGTTAAATCATATTCAGCAATAATTTCATGGCCTTTTCCTAAATATCCTTTAGCATAATTGTTAACACTATTAAAAGTATCTCGTGTAACAGAAAATGCTTTAAGAGAAGCTCCACCCATAGCATTTTCCATAAAATCCATTTGATCAAAAGGATTATAAACGCTACGATTAACAGAATCAGCTTCACGAGCTTTATCCATTTCTTTCATGGCAGACGAAAGTTTATCAAAATTACTTCGAGAATAATTTTCTTCTCTACTATTATTGTCTGCCATAATAGCAATCATAGCATCAAGAATATTATTATTTCTTACAACACGAGGTAATTTGTCAACTTCATCTAATTTAGAAAATTCATTAAAAGTTAATAGTCCAGCTTCTTTACCAATATTAGTAAGTTCTTTATAAAGATTATCTCTGTTATCTTTTTCTGTACGAAGTTTTTTAACAACATCACGAAGACGTTTTTGAAGCACTTTATATTTATCTTCATGAAATTCATCTTCAATATCAGAAGAAATTTTATTATTGATATTATCTTCTATATAATACTTATATTTAGCATAATCAGTTTTAAAATCGTCAGCAGAATATTTTTTAATTCTTTTAATATTACCATTTTTATCTTTTACAACTTTAAGCGAATGACAAATGCCGTAAACAGAGTCAATGTCAAAGTCAGAACCAGTTTGGATAACCCATTCATCAGGCAACATAATAGTACTACCATAAATATCATTAAGAAAACCAACGACTTTAACAATAGAAACAGATTGTTTTCCTTCACTAGGAATACGATAAGCAAGTTGAATATCAAGACCTTCTTTTTGTATCATTTCAAGAGCTTCTGAAGTATTAGGAATAAGATTGCTCCAACGAGGAATCATAACTTCAGCATAAGCTTCTTGTTTAACTTCATATTTATTTTTATCTTCATCAGATAATTTATCATATTCAGTTTCTTCTATTTCAACTCCAGTTTCTTTATTAACAATAACTCTTGGATGATATTTAAGTTCTCTAAGTTTATCATTATTATCTAAAACTTTCATTCCATGACCAACTTGAGTAACCTGTGCAGCATGCCAACCAGGAAATTTTTGTCTTGTAATACTACTATTAAATATAGCTTGTGCTATACTTTCAAGTTTACTACTAACGTTATTCATATAGTTAGGCATAACAGGATTACCAAATTCATCAGGAGTTAAATATTCGATAAAATTAGAATCCATACCAAGACGTTGAGCTTCAATACGAGCTTTCTTATAAAAATCAGTAAAATCTAATGTTTGTTTATCGCTATCAATATTAACTAATTTACCATTTTTATCTTCTTTCCAACCCATATTAAAAAGAAGCTTCTTAAAATCTTCTTTAATATTAGCGCAATAATTCTTAAAGAACGTATTAATATAAGGCTTAACAGATTCATTAGCATTATCGCAAATCTTTTTAGTAATTTGCACACCAGCTTTATTTTGAGCATCTTTCATATGCTCTGGAACATCTTGCTGTTTATAAAGAAAACGATAATAGTAATCTTCTATAGCATTTTCATTATTAGAAATAAGATCTTGTTCAAAATTAGGATTAATATTTCCATCATTATCCCAAAAAGTTAAAACATTCTTTTTAGCAGCTTTACTTGTTTCATTAGTATTAACTTGTCCAATATCATATTTGTACATGAAATTATAAAGCTCTTTAAGTTGAGTTCCTTCAAGAAGTTCAGGAATAAGAACAAATTCAGCATTTTTAATTTGACGAGGATAATGTACTCCAGTATAACTATCGTACTTATGATCATAATAGAAATTCTTCTGTACTTGAATACGAGAATTAATTTTACTAATATCTATATCTTCAATTCTACGTTGACCAGTTCTAAGTTCATAAAGCTGTTGAAATATATCTTCATATTCTTTAAAAGTACCATCAGCATAACGTCTACGCATAAATTCTTCAATAGTAATAAAAGATTGTGCGTCATTAGTTTTGCTTGCTTCTCTATAACCATTAGCGATTTCAACAGCTTTCTTAGTAGCAGCGACTTCACCAAGTTCATCTTTAAGATAATTAAATAATTCTTGTTGAATATTATTAGCTTGTTTACTTGGTCTTACAGTATTATTAATAGTAACAGCTCTAAAACCATTACGAGCATATTTTCCAGCAGCATGTACGATTGCATAACCCTCTACGGGGGAATATGCATTAGCATATTTATCTATTGTAGTATTACCGAATTTAATTTCTTGTTTAGCTCCATTATAACCAATAGTTTCTTTAATTTTAGCACTAAGAGTATCATTAATATCAAATCCAGCGTAAGCAGTTCCTCCAGCTTGTACTTCTTTAGCACGTTTAAGAAAATCTTTAGCATCTTTATAAAATTTAACATCTCCTTCAAGAATATCATCTAATTGCATATAGGCATTAGCAGTATTAAGAACAAAATCAACTAAATCTTCATTACTTTTTTGTAGTTCTTGAAGAAGATTTTGATATTGTTTGCCATGAGCTACAATTTCTTTATTAAAAGATTTAATCCATTGTTCAACAATATTATCTATAATACTTTTTACTTCTTGAGTTTCGTTAAAAACGATTTTACCATTTTCAATTCTAATAAGAGGACTATTAATATTTAAAGTAGCAGTATTTCCTTTAACTTGAATAAGTCCTCCGGCTTCGCCTACGGACGTTTCCCCGTAGAGAAGTAATGCACGTTCAAGCTCTTCACCAGCTTTATAATCTTTTGTATTAAATAGTTTTTGAAAGCTAAAGAAATTTCCACTTAATTTACCAGCTTTAGGATTAGATTTAGTCTTTTCTTTATCAAGCCATTTGCCTTCAACAAGAATACATTCTCTACCTTTATCGTCATAAGTAATTTTATTAAAATGTACTCTTTCAATTAAACCGTTAGTATCTTTACGAAGAACCCAATTACCTTTACTATCATTATCAAATAAATAATTTAATTGATTAATAAACATATTAAGTTCTCCGATAATGTTTTGTCTAAATCCAGCAAATATAGGAGCAGCTCTATTAATACGAACATCTATAGAACCATTTTCAATACCTTCTTGTTTAAGAATATCCGCTATATCTGCATAAAAATCATCACTAAGTTTATTATCATTAACTGACGAAATACCTTCTATTTCTATATTATATAAAATATTATTTATTTCACCTTCAATTTTATTTCCTTTAATCCAAACAATATCAGGACTATCTTTAGTTTTATAAACAATAGGTATAGAAATAGTGCCATCTTCATTTTCAATATAATAATATCGATTAAAGTTAAAAGTAGATAATTCTCCTTTAATAACAGAATAAATATCTTTAACAGACCATATATTATTTTTATTAGCAGCAGTTTTATCTTTAGCTTCTAAATATTTATCATAATTTTCATCTGTATTTTCTAAAGCATAATTATCTATTTCATTACGTCTTTTATCAGCATATTTAGCAATATCTGTAGCTAAAGCTGTAATTGTATTTTTAGCGTCAAGTTTAGGAGCTTGAATAATAAAGTTTTTAGGAGCGTCAGAAGGAGTACGGAAAAAATATCCAGCTTGTGAAGCATTTAAAGCTGCTTTAGAACTGCCAATATTTTGTCCAGCAATAATAGGATTAAAGTAGGCAACCATAGAAGTAGCAAAATAATCTCCTTTAGACATTTTAGCATATAAAGCAGATTTATCACTTTGCATATCTTTAACACCGTTAAATAAACTTATTTGAATAAGTTTTTGAGCGTTAGGATTAATAGATACATTACCTCTATCATCTCTCATAAATAATCCTTCTTGAATATATTTACCATTAGCTCCTTTAATTCCCCAAAAGAAACTATTATATTTATATTGTTCTCCTTTATTAATTTCTTCTAAAAGATTTCTTAGACCAACTTGAGCATCTTTTTTATTAGTATAATTAATTTGTTTAAGAAGATTAGTAATATAACTGTTATTAATTACATCAGATGATAAATTACCTTCAGCATTAACGCTATTTAATTCGTTACGTACAGCAGAATAGTTAACAAGTTTTTGACATATATTAACTATCGGTTCATTAAGTCTATCATAATTAATATTAGAAGAATCAAATAAAGGAGGTTCTTTAGTATATTTCTGTCCAATTTCTTCAGAATATCTTACAGCTTCATTATAAGCTTTTCTTTCATTATTATACTTATTATATGACTCATTATATTCTATAACAGTAGTTTCAACTTTTTGTAAAAGATCTGCTATATTATTTAATAGCCCAATCATGTTAGACCTAACAGGATTACTTCCGTTATAAATAAATCCAAGTATTTCATTACGAGTTACTTTAGGATAATATTTTTTAAGTACTTCATAAATAGCTTCTTCTATTTGCTTATTTAATTCTTTAGGAGTAACACCATCATCTTTAAGTCTAACAGCAACAAGTCTATTAGAACTTTTATCTAAACGAGCGACTAATTCTTTAATACGATTAATATCGTTTTCAGTATATAAATCTCTCATTGTACTACGAGTTGTATTTAGCATATTATATATCATATAACTCATAGCATCTAAAGATTTATTGGATTGTTCAAAAGTAATACCAGATTCAGTAATAATAGACATTGTTTTAATAATCTTAGGATTACTTAATTGACAAAATATTCGATTAGCAAATACAGGGTCATTAATACAATCATCTGCAATTTTAATTAATCCATAATCTTCAGCAATATCTGTTGCCATTCTTATAATACTATCTATAAAATCATTAACAGAATTAAAATTACCTCTTGTATATAATTCTCTAATAATAAAATTAGCTCCCATAGTAGTTTTAAGACCAATTTCATTATTAGTGTCATAATTATAAACTCTTGTACCAACTTCTGCTGGAGAATCTAATTTATAAATAGTATTAAAATATAATTTTAAATCAGCAGCAACAGGTTTTTCAAAACTTGCCCAAAGTTTATCTTCCCAAGACTTAGTAGTTTCATCAACACTTTCAGCACCCGAATTAGTATAATCTTCATCGTCAGTAAAATTTTCATTAGTAAGTTTATTACTTTCTAATATATTTTCAAATTCACCAACTATATTAACAAGTTTACTACTTTCAAATGCTTTTGTAAACCAAAAATTAGGATTACGTTTAACTTGTTCAATATAATTATTACGATTCTTTTGTGTTATATTACCAAATTTATTAACTAAATTATATGCTTTATTATATTGTTGTCTTCTTGCTTCAGTATATTCTTTATATACTTCATTAAGTTTCTTTTTATTATTATCTACATCATTATCGTTCTTAATAAGTTGTTTAAGCTCTATTATTTTCTTATTAAGACGTATAGCATTATTGTATGCTTCTTTAAATTCTTTAATAGTATTATCATCAATTTCTTTATTTTGATTATAAACTTTTAAAGCAACATTATTAATATAATCTTTTTCAAGAGCGTCAATAGCTTTTTGAATTATTTTAACTCTATTAAGTTTAACATTGTTATATTTACTCGATTTACGTTCTTGCTCATAAAGAAGAGAAATAATAGTAGCAGTATCATTAATAGCAATATTACGAGCTTTAACACTACTAAAACCCATTAACAAATCAGCTTGACGTTTAGCAGCAGCTGTTGTAACATCTTGGTGTTTAAGTTCATAATATTGTTTTAAAATTCGTCTAACAGTATTTTGTTTATTTTCTAAAATAGACTTAGTAGAATCAAATTTTTTATCTTTTTTACAAAATTCTAAAAAATCATCGCTCTGAATATATCCAGCAAGCACTTTAGCTTTCTGTTTAATACCATCAGAACAATAATCTACAGTTTTCTTAAGAGTGTCATTAACATCTCCTTTAATAACATAACCAAATTCAAAACATTCCATAACATTAAGTTTAACAATATTAATAAATAAAAACCGTCAATTATGATAGCTGTTTTTAGCTTCATAATTGACGGTAATATATAAGGCTTAACTACTTATCTACATGCGTATTTAAGTTCGCCATTTCGCAGCATTTTAGCTATTAACGGCTTGTCTTGCTCCGAGTAGCTATTGAGATAGTCTGCCATGTTATTAATTCGAGTAATATCCAGAGTTTCAGCAATGATATTACCGTTATTATTTTTAACAGCATTAATATCCTCTATATCAGAAGTAATTGATAATAGTTCATCAGAATCATTATTAATAGTATTATAATCTTCATCTTCAATTATATCAGAATCATGATCATCTTCGCCAAATTCATCATCTTCTTCATTAATATCTTCTTCTATAATTTCAGATTCTTTAGTAATATCTTCACCAACATCTTTATCAGATAATACTTGATTATCTTTAATATCTTGCTTTATTTCATTTTCGTTACTTATATTGTTATCATTAATATTTAATATCTCATATTGACGAGCAAATATAGTATTGTTTTTAATACTACTATCTTTTATATTAAATATTTTAAGTAATACGTCAATAATCTTTTGAAAAATACTTTTCTTTTCATTATCTTCTGTAACAACAGCAATACCTTCTCCAGTATATTCAACTTGATTCAAATATTTAATAATACTATTTTGAGATAAACTTTCAACAAGCCATTCTTCAGCAAATATTCTACGCTGTTCATCTTCAGAAAGTTCAATATAATTATCTTTTTGTTTAGCTTTAATACGTTCAAAATAATCTTTAAAAGTAAAACCATTATCTTCAATCCATTTCTTAATATTAACAGCTAAACTATAACGTTCGCTATTTCTATCTCCATAGTTAGCATCATGCTCAACAGCTTCAATAAATTTATTATAAGTTTCAAACAAATCATCTACGATATTTTCTTTATCAAAAAGATTATGTTCATCAATATGGGCATGAAGTTGTTCATGAATAAGTAATCGAACTAATGTTGTAGGAGAAGAATTAGCTAAATTAGAACCAGCTTTAGTAAATATAACAGCTTTTTTGTCTCGATTATATTTAGCATTACCTGTTTTGTCTTTTTTATCATAATAATAAGTACCAGAAACGATAGGAATACCATAAACATTTTTGCCAGTAAGTAAATCAATAGTTGATTTAGGAATAGCAGCTTTTTCAAGAAGACGTTCTGTAGAATTAGCTTTTTCAAGAGTAGCAGTTTGAATCGTGTTAGCAACTCCAACAATTGAATCTCCCTCTACGGGGGATTGAACTTGATCAGGTACGGCAAGAGTAGCAACATTGATATACATAGAAGTAGCTTTATCAACATCGTTAAAGAATCCTCCATGTTTATTGACCCCTTGATTTGTATTAAAAGCATTATTTTGAAGAACAAAATCTCCAAAATTATCATATACAATTTCGCTATCTCCGAGTTTAACTACAAATTTATTATCTCTTTTAAAGAAATAAGAATTATCTGTAGTATTACCGTTACCAACATTATTAAGAGTAAAGAATGTTCTATTATAAATAGTATTATTAGTTATTTCTGTAGCAATAATATCTATAAGTTTATCGTTAACATTAATAAAACTTGTGGTTTTTGAATTATCACCTGCAGGATTATAAGTAATACCTGTACCTAATTCATTTGAATTACCGGCTTTAAACTTATGTATAATAACGTTAAACTTAGAAGTATTATGTCCAATAGAAAGAATTATTTGATTATTAGAACTAATAACATCATAACCATAAAATATACTTGGAAATTTAGTATTAGCAGAGTTAAATAATAAACCAAGTTTATCTCTAATTTCTTCAAAAGTATATTTTCTATTTTGAAAACCAGTTAAAATATCAACAAGTTCTTTATGAAGATTTTCTTTAATTTTACCATCAATTTTATTAGCACTTGTAAACATGGCTATAATAGGAGTTTTACTTCTACCTCCAATTAGGAAGCCCATATTACCAGCAAGAAAAGGAGCAGTAATTTGTTGTTTCTCGCCTGTTAATTCATTGATAGCAACTATACCATCTTTATCACTATCAATACCAATAATAGCATGTTGATCAGATTTAAAAGGTAATTCGTTAACGCCTTTTTCAGTATTTTCAATAATAGCATCAGAAGTTTCTTTTACACCTTGATTTGTTCCTGTTTGCCCAGCATATTTAACAATAATTTTTTTACCATTAGCAGCAAGAGTTCCAATTTTATGAGTATTTTTATAATTATTAAAAATATTTTCTTTCCATTGTTCATAACTATCTTTATATTCTTCAATAGTTTGAGCTAAAGGATTATAAAAAATAATATTTTTAAGATTATAAATAATACGTTTAGCTTTATCAACATCAGTTATTAAAGCAGGATCAAGTTTAATTACACCATCTTTAATAGCTTTTTGAATAACTTCACTATTATAGATTCTTTCATATTCTTCTTTAGTTAAATCATATCCATAACCTAAATCATAAAGATTTTTCTTATGGAATAAATCCCATAGTTCGTTTTCATTATTAAAAATAGCTTCAAATAGTTCATCTGTATTAGCTTCAATTTGATTATTTACTTTACGAATATGATAATTAATACCGCCTTTTGGCCCAAGTTTTATTCTATAACCATTATTATCACTATCTGGAACAACATTAGAAATAAATCCAATTTCAATGCCTTTGCGTTTAATAGCAAAAGAAACAATATCATGATTTCTATTTTCTACAGGAACAATTTCTAAATCATCTCCTACTTGTAAAGCATTAACAACTTGTTCATAATCAGGACCTCTATTAACACGAGAAGGAACAATATGCATATAATTATCAATAAATTCAACTCTTTTACTTGCTTCATAAACAGCATTATAAAAATCTGTAGGATTATTAAGCAAAGTATTAAGACTACGCTTATGTGTAAATACATAATTAGTATTATAAGAATTATTAATAAAATCTTTTATATTATATAATATATGATAAGCAGTTTGAACATCTAAATCTAACATTTGTTTATTAGCATCATCAGATAATATTTCAATAATATCTTTAAATAAAGATTCAAGATTAATAACAACTTTTTGATTTTTAATAACAGTATTTCCTTGATGGTCTTTAGTTTTAATTTTATTTATAGTAATACCTTTATATTGAATATATGCTTCAATAAAATCTTTAATTATTTGATCAAATTCAGTATCTTCAATAGTAGTCGTAATAGCGTTAACTTCGTTGTTATCATTATATTTAATGGTTACTTTTTGTTTAGTAGCAAGAGCTTCAGCAAGACGTCTAAAAGTTTCAGTTTTACTATCTTTACGTCTTTCTAAAGCTCTAACTATTTGTTTCATTCCCATATTAACACCTCTTTGAGCAGCATGAGGTGCTACTTCTGGACTAACACCTTCTTCAATAAGTTGTTGAGTAATAGTTTCTATAATATTTTTAACTTCTGGACTATTACTATTTTTATTTAAAGCATCTTCAAATACATTAGGAGAAGTTCTAAAAAGAAGAAAAGTTTTACTACTTGCAATACCTACAGCTCGTTCATTAATAGTAGGATCAAAAGATTTAGCGAGTTTAACAGCATCATCTAAATCTTTATTAGTAATTTTATCTTCATCTTCAATAATTGCTTTAACAGCAGTTTCATTAGGATCATTACTTTGTTGTTTAGTTTGAGTTTGAGAAACTCCACTTCGTGGAGTTTGTTCCCCCGTAGAGGAGTTATCATTATTAGATTGTTGATTATTGCTAACTTCTGCAGCAGTATTATTAATAGTTTTTGCTTGTTCTTCATTAACTTGTTTACCGTTAACTACTACTCGTTTAGCTTCTTCTTCCTTTTGTTTTCTATTTTGACTTTCTTCTTCTATTGTAGCTCTTATAGAATTACTAAAATCTTCAGTATTAAAATATCCTATTTTAAGCATATCAAGAGATTCTTTTAATTTAGGAACTCTATTACGAAGAATATCTTGCCATGCTTTATCTAAATCTTCTTGTTCTTTAATCCAATCTTCAACTTGAGTTGCAGCATTAGACATTCTTGTCATAGTAAAATAATCAACTTGTTGAGCAATAAGATCAATTCTATCATTATAATCTCTTTGAGATTTAGGTTGAATATTTTCTAAATCAGCTTTTTTATCTTGAAGAGCAACTTGTTTATCAATTAAATCTTTAACATTATTAGGAGCTTCAGGAATATTTTTATCAGATTCGTTAATAAGTTTTTCAATATCATTTAATATAGTCTGAATATCTCCAGAAAGTCTTTCTGCTTGATAATCTTTTCCAAGACTTTGATTAAAAATATTAATTATAGATTGTCTATTATTTTCAGATAAAGGATTATTATCATTTAGAAGTTTAAGAAGTCCTCTTTTTCTATCATTATAAATTTTATTATATTGATTTTTAGCTTGTTCAGAAATATCTGGATTGTTATTAACTTCTTCTTGAGCTTGATTAATTTCATTTAATAATTTAGAAACATGTTTATCAATAGCTTGTCTTCTATATTTATCTACTGAACTTATATCAACATTATTTTTATTTATTTCATCTTGTATAGTATTAATTCTATCCCTAAAAGATTCAATTTCTAATTGTTCTCTCGTAAATTCTCTTGCGACAATTTTAGCAGTATATTCACTTTCTATTTCACTATTATATAGTACGTTATAGAGATTTTCAGCATATATATCTCTAACTTTATCCATTTTAGCAAAAGCTTGATTAGTAAAATCTTCTTCAGATTTAGTAAGTTGAACACCAGCTTCTCTAAAATATTCTTTAAATTCAGGACTTGTAATATATTCTTTTAATAAATCATAAGTACCTGCTTCATAAGCATTAATAGCTAAATTAGTAAAATAATCATCAATAACTTGTTGTTTTTTAATTTCAGCTTCTTCTGGAGTAAGTTTTCTATGAACATCAACTCCTTCATCTTGAAGTCTTTCTCCAGTAATAGGATCTTCAACATAATCATCTGGAGAAATATAATCATTTAACATAGTAAGTTTATCGACAACATCTTTATTTAAAGCAGCACGGTCTTGAATTTCTTTATTCATTATTTTTTCTTCAGCAGTAAGAGTATTAAGAATATTAGCATCAGATTCTTTACCTTTTAACTTTTTAGCTTTAATTTGTCTTTGAAGAGCAGAAAGTCCTTTACCAGCTCCTTGAAAAGCTATGGCTCCAACAGCACCCCAAAATGCTTGTTCCCATATTTTATCATCAGTAATATAACTTTCAATTGTACGAGGAATATAATTAGGATCTAAATACATTTTAGCAACTTCTTTACCTTTTTCAATTTGAATACCTTGATATCCTTCTTCAAAAGCTTCAGTATACATCAAAGCGCCAATAGTATTTAAAGGGTGTTTAAGAGCTTCTTTAAATTCATCCATTCTATCTTTCCAAAAACTTCCTTTAGGAATATCTGTACTGGCACTTGGTTGACGTGTATTTGCATTAGCTTTTTTACGAAGATTTTCAATTGCTTGTTTATTAGAACGTCTAATTCTTGAAGTAGGTAATTTTTTACCAACTTTACCAAATAATTGAGCAATACCTCTAAATTGCAAAATATCTTGACCAAGCATAGCATAATCATTAATAAAAGTTTTATCAGCAGATTCTCCAGCAATATATTTTGCTATTTGGTCAATAGTTTTACCATTTAATTCAGGATTTCTTGCATAAAAATCTTTCCATTGTTGGTCAGTATATTTTTCAAGTTCTTGTTTAGTAGATTCATAAGTTTCTGTCCAAACACTTCTTGCTTCCATATAATTTTCCATAGTACGAGAAAGAACAGCATGAGTAGTTAAATTATTAATATATTTAACAGAATTATCAAGACGAGCAACTGAAGGAGCTTTAATACCAGCACCTTTCATAGCTTTATGAGTAAGTTTAGCTAAACCTCTTGTAGAAGCATTATATACTCTTCCTATTTTATTAATTTTCCCTAATGCTCCAATAGCTTTAGTAATACCAAGAGTAGGCAACAGCATAGATAAAGTAGTAAAAACACTTACTCCATTATTAGTCCACCAACCAAAATCACCAAGTACAAAAGTAGCATTTGGATCTTTTTGATAAATTTCAAATTCATCTCTAATAGTATTTTGAATACCTTCAATATATTTACTTACTAGATTAGTATAATCATTTTCATCAGTAAAAACTTGTCCTACAGCATCTACAATATTACTAAGAGAAAGAAACGAACCAAGAACGGCTTCATTAGCAACTCCTTGTATTATCATATTACCAAGTTGTTCAAAAGCAGATTGATTTTCTGCACGTTGACGTTTTAAACTTTCTTCAGAATCAATATTATTAACAGTAATATCTTGTTCTTCAAACTTTTCTATTTCACGAGGACTATATTGTGAAGTATATCGAAGTTTATTAGCCATTCTATTAACATCTTCAGCAAAATCATCACTCATTGTATTAGAAACAAGATAAGGGGACTCTTTGGCCCCCTTTTTAGTTTTAGGATTATATTTAGGATTTCTTACTAATTCTCCATTATTTATAAAATCAATAACTTTACTCATATCTTATATGTTTAATTTACTTCCTAAATCTTTACTTAAAACAGCATAATAACGTTCTAATAAATCAGGTCTTCCAATAGAAGTTGTTATAGTTTTTGCAATTTCAAAAATACGTCTATTTAATCTTTCAATAACATTTTCATTATCTAATTGTAAATTTCCTTGTACGAAATTATTTTGAATATCAATATATTCATTCATAGCTGAATAAATATCTACAGCTGCTTCTCTATTAATGTTAATAGCTGTATTTCCATTTTTATAAGTAAATATATTACCACCATTAGCTATTAATTGTTGAGCACCTAATGTAGGAGTTTCAAAACTTTCACTAAGATTAGATGTCATTGCATAAGCGTCCATTTTAGCAATATGATCTGAAGCCTTAGTGTATGGATTATTTTCAAATGCTTCTTGTGCTTCATCATTAACTAATCCGGGAATAAAATAAGTTTTTGGAATATCTGTTGGTTTACCAGTATTATCTAATTTAGGATAAATCGTTATATTAGTACCAGTACCAAAAAAAGGATTATGTGCAGAATTAAATACAGCCTTACCATTTGCAATAGCAGATATTATTTTATTACCTTCATTTTCTCTATCTTTAGTATTTGTAATTTCTCTAAAAGTACCATATCCATTATTATCAGTTACAGTAAACATTTTAGTATTTCCATATCCATGAGCTACAGCTTTTCTTTCTAATTCTTCATGATCTATTTTAACTCTAAGATTATATTCTGTATCATTAATTTGACCAGTATTAAGTTGATGTAGAAGTAATTGTTGATAATTTGTTTCACCACTAAGAGATTGATGGCCGATAGTAATTTCATCATAATTATCAATTTTAGTACTTATTTTTTCTTGTTGTTTAATAAAATCGTTAGAATAATTAAGAAACTTTTTATCAACAGCTTTTTTGTATCTATTATATAAATATATATTACCAAAACCAACAGCTGCATTATGTGCAGGATTTAAATTATAATATAAAGGAACTGTATATTTACTATCTTGCTGTGATTGAGGAATTATAGGATTATATTCAGAGTCTAATAATTGTACACTAATATTATTTACATTACCTTTAACAGCAGCATTAACAGTATTAGATAAAAGTAACATATTTTGATAATATTCTTTTGGAAGTCTAATATAAGAAACACTTTTTCCGTCAATTTCTTTTCTTCCTGTACTAAAACCTAAACCAAGAAAACCTTCTTCATTATTAGAATTTAAAATTTGAATAGCTTGATTATATTCATCTACATTATTAAAACTAACATCATAATATTGACCTTTATCTCCAAATTCAATTTGAATATCTTTTAATAGTTTTTGGTCATATGGATTATCTTTGTTAAAACTACCTCCATTTTTCATTCTATTAACATAATCTACTAAATATTTATCATCTCCTTTTAAATCTTTAGTTAGATTATCATAATTCATTGTAGTTTCATTATATTCTCTAATAAGCTCATTACTTTTAACTCTAAAATCTACAAGTTGTTGTTCTGTAGCACCATTATTTTTAAAAATTAAATATGCTTTTTCAAGAGTATTTTTCCAACCATCTGTACTTGCATTAGTCATATCGACATTAACGTCTCTACCAACAGCAGTTTTAAATAGATTATATAAATTATTCTGAATATTTTGTTTTTTTCCCATTAATTCAGAAGTCATATTATAATTAAGAGTTATTGGCTTAGTATCGCTTATTCTATTTAATGATTTTATATATTCCTCATTAAGTTCAGTATTATTTTTAGCAGTTTTTGCTGCTTGTTCAGCAGCTTTATAAGTTTTTAATCCATTTCCATAAGTAGTTTTACGAGTAGTATTATAATATTCAGCAGCATATAAAGCAGGAGATATTCTTTTATTTAAATATTGTTGAGGAGAAAGAGTTATCCCATTATCATCAGTAATGTCATCTACAATATTATATCTTCCTTTAGTAGCATTTATAGCTTTTTTATGTTTCCAAAGAGCAATATCGTAATCTTGCTGAAGACTTTCTTTAGCACCTGGAGTAGATTCAATAGCCGCTCTAATACCAGCTTCTATTTTACTTCTATCAAGTTTTTCAAAACTATGAGTAGTATCGTCATAATATTCTCCATCAAATACTTCGTTTGGATTAGTAGTAGGATTACCGTTTTTATCAAGCCAACGAACTTGATTATAACTACCAGATTCTCTTGCAGCCCATTGTAAACCTTTAGAAATCAAAGAAAATAAATCTACAACAGCGGTTGGAGAAATATTAGGATTCCATTTTGTTCCACTAATTACTTTTCCAGTTTTTTCATCTACAATATCTTTATAATAATAAGGATTTTTTTCTAAAAAATATTCTTTATAATCTTCTGGAAGAGTTTTATCATTTATAACTCTATTTTTAAAATCAGTATAATCTTTTTGAGCTTGAAGTCTGCCAATCATTCCGGCATCAGAAGCTAAATTACCAGCTTTAATAACAATATCATCTAAAGCTGCTGCAGAATTACCAAATACAGTATTATTATCAACAAGTTGTTGTATTTCAGAAATCTTTTGTTGTCTCCATTCATTTTCTGCTTCGTTAAGTTCAAGTTTAGCCATTTCAGCTTGAAGATTAGAAGCAGTTTTAATAGCTTCTTTATGACCTTGTTCAAGAGTATTAAAAGTATTTCCTAAAGTATTTAAATCTACTGTTGGAACATATTCTGTATTAATATAATTAAAACCTTTCATATAAACTATGTTTTTAATTGTTTTTATTTCCGTATGCTCTCAACCATGATTCTATCATATCATTTGTTATACCTCTTACACCAAGAGCTTTTAATATAATAGGATTAACATTAGGATTTGCAGCAGCAATAGCTCTAATATTATTTTCAGCAGCTAATCTTTTTTCAAAATTACCAATAGCGTTTTGTACTCCAGCATTAATGATATTAATCAATCCTATAGTATTTTCAGATTGTTTTTCAATAATAGCATTTTCAAAAGCATTTTTCTTTTCTTTCCAAGTATTATAATTAGTAATATTTTGATTAGCAACAGCTTGTTGATTAAGTCTATCTTTATTAATTAATTCAGTTTCAGTATTTTCTTTATTAGCATAAATATTATTAAGTAATTTAATAGTATTTAATCTACCAAGTTGTTTTCTACCTAAAGCAACTCTTGAACTTGCAGTATTAGCGTCAATTTGTCGTTCATATGCTTGTTGTTGGTCTCTAATAGTATCAAGTTGAGGATTAATATTAATACTTGTTTTAAGTTTAGAAGGAATTAAATTAACAGGAGCTTTATTATATTTCATTTTCTTTAATGCTTTCTTATTAGCATTATATCCTATAATACTACCAACAATATTTGAAGCAATACCAATACCATCACTAATTAAAGAATTATATCCTCGTTTTTTCATAATATTATTACGATTATCATAATCTCGTTTAGTATTTAAATCTACACCAGTAATAGGATTAAATCTACCTTTAGTATCAAGAATATCATATTTGATTTCTTCTACGGGGGTATGATAATTAACAATTGGTTGATTTATTTTATTAGATAATTCATCTTTAAGTCCTAAACTATAAATTTCTGGAATAAGAGTAACAGTTTTTTCAATATCTTCAATACCACCATTTTTGAACTTTATTCGTTCCCCCGTAGAGGGAATCATTCTTAGACTTGTCTTACCATTGCTTGTAACTGTATAAACTCCACCATTTTTAGCACGTTTACGAAGTTCTGGATATTTATTATAAACTTTAGTTTTAATATCATCACGTCCATGAAGTCCTGCAAGTCTTAAAGCATCAATAGCATCAGACTTAGTAGGAATAGGATAACTTCTATTTTTACCAGCAAAATCTTTTTTATCTACATTAGGATAAGGTTTAGATTTAGAACCATAATCTTTAGAACGACTTAAACCACCCATACGTTTTTTATTTCTTCTTTTATAAAAATCATTAACTAAACTATCTCTATTAGCTAAACCAGCTTCTCTATATATTTTATTAATTTCTTCTCTAACTTCATCATCAGTACCTCTAAGAATAGCTCTTTGCATAGGAACATATTTTTCATCTTCAGGATTAAAATATACTCTTGCAGTTTTACCACTTCCTCTATTATAAATCAAATTAGTAACTAATGCTTCTTTAGTTTCAGTAACATTTCCTTCATCATTATAATATTTACGAATAAAATCTATTCTTCGTTTCGCACTTTGGTTAGCACTTTTAATTCTTTTAAATCTTAAATCTCTTTCATCTTCTTCAGTAATATATTCTCTTCCTTTAGAATCTTTTTTAATTTTATCATTAATATTACCTCCAGTATATCTATCTACTCCCATTCCAAAATTATCTTTATCAAAACCTTTACCTTTAGGAGCATACCATCTACGATTAATTCTATCAAATTCTATACTATCAGAATTTTCAGAATGATTAATTAATTTACCAACTTCAGTAGTATCATAATAAGGAGTATAATCTGGAGTAATAATAGGATTTTCTAAAGTAGAAACATTATTTGCTAAACTTTGCATTTCTTTAATTTTTTCAAAATCATTTTTCTTAGTACCATATCTACTTTTATTTTTTCTATTTCGATTATTCTTAGTACCATCATCGTTAATATTATTAACATCTTTATATCTTTCTTGAGCATTAAAAACTTTATTAGGATTATTTCCTTTCATAACTTTTTCAGCAGGAGATTCACCATTAAGAAAAGGAACAGAACTAAACACTTTAACTTCAGTAGGAGATATATGCATAACTTCTCCATCTTCAACTTCTAAACCAGTACGAGGATTCTTACCAATATCAATACCACCTTGTTCATGTTTTCTACCTTTCATATAGTAATAATTCTTTTTATTAGGAATAGGTATAGCAATACCACCACGAACTATATTAGGTCTAAGTCTTTTATTACTCATAATCTGTTATATTGTATATTTTGACGTTATATAAAGCCTTATAACGTTATCTTATATTGAATTTGATTAATTATACAAGAAAGCATATTAAAATCAATGTAGAGCTGATAACAGCTATTATTTACGCTTTTTCTTGCCTTTGCAGCCTCCCAATTTCATTTGAGCGAGTCTATCGGAGTATTGGTTATTATTAGGAACTTGTTGATTAACATTTTGAGTAACAGGTTGAGTGGAAGAATAACTATTAGGAGTAATAGAAGTTTTTTGTTCATAATTAAAACCATCAGCTTTTTTAATCATTTTAGGATTACTTGTACCAACAATTAAACTATTAGCAATAGATCCAACACCAGAAGCAATTCCTCCAACAGTACCATTAAGATTATTACCACTAAATTGATTTGCGATAGTAGAACCGAAATTAGCTTTCTTTCTACCACCACAAGCATATTTCTTTTGATTTTTAATTCTATCTGTATAATTATCTTGTTTAGCTTTCATTTTTCCACCATTTTTTAAAACAACTTTCTTTTTATATTCATCAACATAATCTTGATTAGCATAACTTTGAGTCATAGCTTGTGCAGCCGCTAAACTATCTTGTCTATATTGTTCTTCTTGCTGCATTCTAAATGCCTTTTCTTCTGCTTTTCTTTTTTTAGCAGCACCAATAGCAGAACCTATAACACCACCAACAGCTCCTATAAGACTACCTAAAAATGCTTTATCACGTTTAACAACTTTATTTTTCATAACTTACTTATTTTATAACTAAAAGATTCAAAATCAATACGTCTATCTTGCATTAAAAATTCAAATTCAATAATAAAATAATTACCATAAAGTCTACTCATAACAGCAGCAGATTGATCTCCTTCATTACCAATCATATTTCTAAGATAACTAAAATTCCAATTACCTAAATCCCAATAAGGTTTTTTATAATTACCAAAAATATTTTTATGTTCATTAGGATCAATGCTTTCGTTATCAACAGTAATATTTATATCATTAGTGTTAACATTGTCATTATAAACTCTAAGCATTTGACCAGCATAAGGAGTATCTAATTTCTTTACGGGGAATGGAACATCGCCTCTTACGGATTCATCTACTTTATATAATTTATAAGTAATATATTCTAAAAACTTAACAATGTCATATCCTTCATTAATAATAAAAGACAGTTTACAACTATTATTAAATCCTTCAACAGCATTAGCATAACCATAAATATTAGCATAAGTACAATAATTATTAAATGCTTCAGTAAAATTATAAATAGTATCATATACTAAATTACCGCTTTGAAAACCATTAATAAAATAAACTCTATTTTTACTATTATAAGCATCTCTAAAATAATAACTATGAGTAGAAATAAAATTTTGAGTTTTATAATTATAACTAATAACTAAATTACGTTTTTGAGTAAAAATACTACTATCTTCATTTTTTCTAAAAATATCATAATCGAATTTAATAAGTAAACGATTATTTCTAATATCATTAGCAAATCTTACATTATTAGGTTTAGCTTTAACAAGCCATTCAACAATATCGTTACTAATAATAGCTAATTGGTTATTATCAAATCTGTAAATATTATTATCGTCATTATTATAAAATATATAGCCAAATTGGTCAACAATAGCGCTTCGCTTATCTTGAAGACCTCCATAACCTAATTCAGAAGCAAATACTTCTTTATAATCAACATCAAAAAAGTCTGGTTGATGAAGTTGAACATTTTGGTCAATAGTTTTAAGTTCATTATTTAAATCAAACATAAAAAGACTATGTTCAGTATGAACTAAAACTAAATTACCAATTACAACTAAATTAGTAATAATACCTTTATTTTCAGTAATATTTTTATATGCTTCTAAATGAAATTTTCGCCAACTATTTTCTCTTGATTCATCTTGAATAACGTTACTTCTACGAATAGTTTTATTATAAACATCAATATATTTAATATCTTCTCTATAATTACTATAAGTTTTAGGATTAAATTGTTCAGCACTACCTTGTCTATTTTCAAAAAGATCAATAGAATTAGCTGGTGTAACCATATAGCCTGTTCTATATTGAGCACTATCATTTTCAGAAGCAGGTTTAGTTACATAAGATTGAGGTTTAGGTTCATTTTTAAAACATTTACTTTCATGAAAAACTGTATCAATAATAGGCATTTGTAAATAACACATAAATGGTCTATCATTTTCATAAGTTTTATCATGTTTCGTAGAAATAGTAGTAGGATAATATTGATATTCAGCGTTTTGCGTAGTTACAACACCATTTGTTTCATTAAATACTACTCCACTATCAGCATATATAATAGTACCACTATAACTATAAACGCCGTTAAGACCTGTACTAATAATTCCAGTATTATTTTTGTTATAAAAAACATCAGTAAATTTAATAAGAGTTTTATCATTATTATTATATATATTAGGATTATCTTTAACTAAAGAAACTCTATATAAATTAATATCATTATTTTTCTTTTCAGTAGCATTAACAAAAAGATCATATTTATTGTCAATAACTATACATGTACCTACACCAAGACGATTATCTTTTACAGAATTAGCAACAGCTAATTTATAATTAGGCATAGGATATAGTTTTTCAAAATTATAATCTTGTAATTGAACTTTGTTCATATCAGTAACGAATCCAAAAGGAGCATTTCTTTGATAATAATTAATATTAGGAATATCATCATAATCGAAAACATTTTTTCCTTCAATTCTAAGAAAATCAAAATCTAATTCTAAAGTATCATCTATATCTAAATTATCACAATAAAAATTCATAGTATTAGAACTCATCGTATTTAATGAATCTTTTTTAACTACATTATCATTATTATCATATATTCTTAAATTGCCATTTATAATTTCTAATTTACTATAATTACCATTAATACTTTCAATAGTATTTATTAATCCATTAATAATTCTTCCAGAAATATCTTTTACGCTATTTTCAATAATACCATAAACTAAATATCCACCTATTATTTTATTACTAACTATTTTAGCATTATATATAATGCCGGAATATAATTTTACAGTATCATAATTATTAATTCCTTTATTAACAATAATACTTGTTAATGCATAGTCTTTATAATTAGTATTTCCTTTAAGTATAATAGCATCTGTATTTCTAAAATCATTAATAGTAAGTAGTCCAGTATATTTACTTCTTTTTTCAAATTTTTCATAAGAAATAAAATATCCAACGTAATTATTAGGTATATTAATATTATTAAAATAAGGACAATAAACCATATGACTATTAACATCTATGTTATTAAATGGAACTTTAAATAAACTATCTCCATTAACATTTATATAATTATCAAAACCATATTTTCCATTATTTATATAATTATTAAAAGTAAATATTTTATAAAATTCATAATTTAAATTTTGATTTAAAAAAGGTTTTACAGAATCAATTAATTTATTTTTAACATAATCATAATCTTCTGGTCTAATTTCATTTTGTATTTCTCTATCTAATTCTTTAGTAATAAAATTATAATCAGCATAATATCTAATCATATGATCACCAGGATTTTTATAATCATTTATAATATAACCTAAAGTTGACACTGTCTTAGTTATAATATCATTTATTTTAGCAGTTTTATCAACACTACAATATATATAATCTAATCTATCTTGTCCAAACTCAATTTGAGGAACTGGAATAATAAATACTACTCCATCTACTTTATTTCCGTCTTTATTAACGTGTTGAGGAAAAGTATTATCTATTTTATAACCATTAGTAAAATTACCATATTTATCTACAAAATGAATAAAGAAATTATATACTTCTCCGGGAATTAATGTAGTAGTAAGTTTTCTATTAATAAAATCTTTATCTGTTTTAATATAAGGAAAGCCTAATTGTAAAGCAATTTTCATATTATTAATTACTTTAATATTAGACATATCATTATTAATAACTATTTTATATATTTTGTCTTTACTATAATCAATATTTTTATAATTAACATTAATTATAGCAAAATACCCGTTTGCTCTATTTGTGTCTATTACATTATCTTCATTAGCTGTAGTTATATAAAGATCAGAAGCTTTAATAGTATAATCATTTATTCTATTATTTTCACCATCAAAAAAATCAACTAAATCTGTATCATCACAAGAAAAATATTTACTAAACGGAATTTCTATAGTAGCATTAACATGATATATAGATTCATCAAATTGATGAGGATTAGGATTTTCTTTATAAACAGTAACATCTTTTCGAATATTAGTATTTTCTGCAGTATAAGTATTAATTACTGTCGTATATAAACCAACAGTAATATTTTTTACAGAATTAATAATTTCTTCTTCATCTGGTTTATTTTCATTATAGCCAGCAATATATAATCTATTTTTATAATTAATAACATTTTTAACATTAAAATAATTATAATAAGTAGCAATTAATTCTTGACTACCATATTCTTCACAATTCTTTAAACTAAGAGTATAATAATTAATAGTATTTTTAACAATATCAATATCAAGTGTTTTATAAGATTTAGTATAACTTTTACTTGAGCAAATAATACCTATTTGAAATATATTATAATTAGCATCTAAATCTTTAATAGCTACTTTAAAAGTTTCATTACATATATCTGTTGTATCACTAATATAATCAGAAAAACCAACTCCATATCCGTCCCACGGTTCTCGATCAATAATTGAAGTTGTTAATTGGTCTATTTTAACTGTCTCTCCTTCTTTTTCAGGAAAAGCATCTCTATTAAAAATATATCGAACTATATTATTTCTATTAATAACATCTATATAAATAGGATAACCAATAGGATACCATTGAGTATAATCTGTTTTATTTATTTTATAACGAATAAAAAGATAATACCAACCTTTATAAGCATTATCTTTGACATACTCAACATTACTTATATTAGGAAGTTTAACTTCAGGAACGATACTTAATTTATTTTCTACTTGTCTTAAATCTCCATTATCTTCATTATGGGCTTTATCTGGACTACCTAAATTAATAGTTCTTAAAGGAACTAATTCATTATTATCACAATCATATTCACTAAAAGCAATAATTAAATCATTTTCTACATTATAAGTAAAAGTACCAGTAAATTTACCACCATGATAAGATAATCCACTATATGCTAAATAAATATTTTCATCTTTATTAATAGTCTTTTCATTATATACGAATATATCTAATTTATTAATATTAGCTTCAACTTTACTATAATCTTGAACAAATAAAACTATACCAATATTGATAGGAATAATACCTCTAATAAGAAAATTATTACGATAAATATTATGTATAGCAGTTTGTATTAAAGCATTTGCTATTATAGAATTTTCATTAGTAATACAACTTTCGTCATGACTAATCTTAATATTACGAGCATCAACTAAAGAAAGATTATCACAATCTTTAGGGTGTTTATTAAGGTTAAGTTTAGGAACTACACTCATAATAACTTTTATATTAATTATAAAATATTATATATTTTGATAGCTATTTTTAGCTCTATATTTAATCTTGATTTAACCTAATATAATTAATCACTTGCTAACATAAAATTCAACATAAAGCTAATTTTAGCTATTCTCGTTTATTTATTACCCTTTTGGATTAAAGGTGAAATTAAAGAATGCGTTACGCCATTGTTTATGAGCACCATCAATATCTTGTCCACGATTAATAACAGAACGTTTAGCTTCTTCTTTAAGTTGTAACCATGTATAATAAGGATTAGTACCATATTGAGAAGCACTAAGATTAAACACAGGGTGTTTATATCCACGGCATAACATTTTATACATGCAATAAAAACCAATAGCTTCTACAAGAATTGCATTATCTGGAATAACAGGAAATTCACAACCATAAACTTTACTACGTTCAGTTTTGATAGTATCATATTCAATAGTAATACAATCAGTATCAAAATCGAGTTCAATTTTATTATCATCTATTATAACAAAATTATGATTACTATTAGTTGTTTTACCAACATAATTATACTCATTTACTCTATATCTACCGGGCCACTCTTTATCATTAAGAGTTTCAGCAAGAAGATAATCTGGAACTTTTGCAGGATTATCATTATGATAAATATCTGTTGTATTTACTGCATTAGAACTGCTCGTTTCACTCGCAGGTTCCCCCGTAGAGAAGCAACCATTACAGCATCGTTCACTATTAGCTTCTTTCACTTCACAACCTTTATTATCATAAACTTTAATATTAGCGTTAGCTATTGGGCAAGCACTAATCGCTATTCTCTCCTTTACGGGGAGTTGAACTTTAGCTCTTTCAGTATTTAATATATTAAGTTGTCCCATAACTTCTAAAGTCCAAACTCCAACTCTTGGAATCCAATCACTATTATCAGGATTAAAATCATTATCTATTTTAGCAATAATTCTTTCTATATTAGTTGTATCTTGTTTAATCATATCTCATAAAATTTAAACATTTCTCTGGATACTTATATAACAATATATTAAGTTTATATCGTATATCTAATTGTAAATTATAAATATCTTCAATA
>OLFZ01000125.1_pt1 | contig 88646 bp, 50 predicted proteins | sample 1604861 | NCBI WGS metagenome assembly OLFZ01 (sample SAMEA3888895, study PRJEB22519) | human gut metagenome | biome: human gut; feature: human-associated habitat; material: faeces | place: Denmark | collected 2011 | reverse complement strand
GTTTACGTTCCAACCTCTCTTATTCTCCTTTGGCTGCTTTAGAGCTTTATGTTAAATGTTATATATCAAAGACTGCCGACTTTATTCTGTCTGCTGGTTACACCCATGGCTTTGCTACCAAAGGCGGTGGAGGCGGTGGCTTCTTTAGCGTAAAGACCGCTATCAACTTCCACAAACGTGATACTAAAAGACCTCCGCGCGAAAAGGTTGAAACCCGTGATAAAGGATTGCAGTATACAATAGAAGGAGAAGCTAACAACCGTACGCAATTTGGAGGTGGTGGCAATTTGGTGTTTACCTATAAACTTAATCCACATATAAGCATTGGTGCCGGTGGCGGTTATCATGCCTTCTCGCCATATAATCAAAAAAGTGAAGGAGATGACTATATACAATATATAGAGAGAGGAGTAGAATATAAACTTTGTTATCAGAGTGATATACAAATGTATAACTTCTTTGCTCGTGGCAACTATCGTCTTACAGATCGGCGCTTTTCTCCTATGGCTACAATGGACATAGGAGTAAGAAAATACAATATAGATGAAGATTTTTATGGTTATCAAGAAAACCTTTATGAAGTGTTGGGATTTCCGAGCACTTCACTATATGTAGCGCCTGCTATTGGTGTTTCAATACGTACAACAAAGAATTCATATTTTGAATTTAAGTTAGGCTATAATATTAGTTCAAATGTGAAAGCTAAAAAGGTTGCCGACTTTGAGAATGATGTTTATGTATCCACACCTTCCAAAAACATGTCTTATGGATTCTTCTCCATTGGATTCACTCATACTTTGGGTAAACGTGGAGCACGTTTATAATAAAAAAGGATAGTTAAGAGGGTATGTCTTTTATGCTTAGACATACCCTCTTTTTGCTTTTAGTTTGTTGTTGCCGCTGATTTGCAACAGAATTATAGGGATATTGCCGCTGATTTCAAACAAAAACACGTGAGCGTTGCCGCTGATTTGCAACAAAATTATATGGATGTTGCCCCTGATTTCAAACAAAATCGTTATCTTTGCATTATCAAAATGTATGCTATATGTTTAAACGTAAGATAATTGATAAACTTGAAGAGTGGAAAAATGCTGATTGGCACAAGCCTTTGATTTTAAGAGGAGCAAGGCAGGTCGGCAAGACAACGATTGTAAATGAATTCGGCTCGCAGTTTGAAAACTATCTGTATTTCAATATGGAGCGGAATGAGAATGTCAGATTGTTTGAGATGGACATAAGCATTGACGATCTTATTACGATGTTGTTTGCCAGTCTGGGAAAGGTGAAGAACGAGGGTAAGACCCTGATTTTTATTGACGAGATTCAAAACTCGCCGAAGACCATCGCCTTGCTCAGATATTTTTACGAACAACGTCCAGACCTTTATGTGATTGCGGCAGGTAGTCTGCTTGAGAATCTGATAGACGTAAAAGTCAGTTTTCCGGTAGGACGTGTGCAATATCTTGCATTGCGCCCTTGCTCTTTTTATGAATTTCTTGGGGCGATAAACAAAAACGACCTTCTTGCAATTCTGAGTCAAAAGCCAGAGTTCACGGTGGCGTTTCATGAGCAGTTGATGCATCAGTTCAATCTATATACCATTATAGGAGGTATGCCTGAAGCGGTGCAGATGTATGCCGAGAAAAACGATGTGGTAGCAATAGAGGATGTGTATGAAACATTGGTGCAGGCATATAAGGACGATGCGGAGAAATATGTCGTAGGCAATAAGCTCACCGACACTGTACGTTTCATTCTTTCCTATGGTTGGGCTTTTTCTGGTGAGACCATCACATTGGGCAACTTTGCCAATTCGGGTTATAAGTCGCGCGAGGTGGGTGAGGCTTTCAGATTGTTGGAAAAAGCGATGTTGCTGGAACTTGTTTATCCCGTGTCTTCCACCCAACTGCCGATAATCCCCGAAACAAGACGAATGCCCAAACTGATATGGTTTGACACAGGACTCGTGAATTATCAGGCAGGAGTACGTAGTGAGATTATAGGTTCTACGGAAATGGTGGATGCATGGCGCGGACATATAGCCGAACAGATTACTGCGCAGGAACTGTTGGCTTTGGACGATAGGGTCGGGCAGCATCGCGTGTTTTGGGCAAAGCCTAATAATGGTGCAGAGGTTGACTTTGTCATAAGTCATGACTCACGATTGTATCCGATAGAAGTGAAGAGCGGAACAAATTCGCATTTACGCTCTCTGCAAGTGTTTATGGATAATTCAAGCATAGACATAGCAATCAGAATATGGTCGAAGCCATTCTCTGTGGACGAAATAAAGACCGTAAACGGTAAATCATTCAAATTGATAAACCTACCGTTCTATCTGATTGGGCGTATACATGACGTACTTAATGCTATAGTATAAATACATATAATGTAAGCTATAAATAAAAAACTAAGATATATGTCAGAAGTTCCTACTCTAATAAACGACCTTGCCCTGATACTTATAGTGGCGGGCGCGGTCACACTCTTATTCAAGAAACTGAAGCAACCGCTCGTGTTGGGCTATATCATGGCTGGCTTTATTGTCAGTCCGCACATGCCCTACACGATGTCCGTTGTGGACAATTCGGACATCAAGACTTGGGCGGACATCGGTGTGATGTTCTTGCTGTTCTCGCTCGGACTCGACTTCTCGTTCAAGAAGATTATAAAGATGGGCATTGCGCCTGTCATCACCACCCTGACGATAATCTTCTCCATGATGACCCTCGGCATCGTGGTCGGTCACGCATTCTCATGGAACCGCATGGACTGCATCTTCCTTGGAGGTATGCTTGCGATGAGTTCCACTACCATCATCTACAAGGCGTTCACCGACATGGGACTGCGACAACAGAAGTTCGCCCAGCCAGTGATGAGCGTGCTCATTCTGGAGGACGTCCTTGCCATCGTCATGATGGTGATGTTGTCGGCGTTGGCTTCGGGATCAAACCCTGACGGCGGCGAGATGATTGGCGCCGTGATGAAGATAGGCTTCTTCCTTGTCCTTTGGTTTGTGGTGGGCATCTTCGCTGTGCCTCTGTTTCTTCGTCTTATGCGTAAACTCATCAACAACGAGACGCTGCTTATCGTGTCGCTCGGACTTTGTTGCCTTATGGCTGTCGTGTCGACGAAGGTAGGTTTCAGCTCGGCTTTCGGAGCATTCGTCATGGGTAGCATCCTCGCCGAGACCATTGAGGCAGGCAAGATAGAGAAGCTTGTTGCTCCAGTGAAGGATCTCTTCGGAGCTGTGTTCTTCGTATCGGTGGGCATGCTTGTCGATCCGAAAATCATTGTCAGCTATGCCTTGCCGATAGCCATGCTCGTGCTGACCATCCTTGTTGGTCAGGCAGTCTTCGGCACCTTCGGTTTCCTCATTGGAGGACAGTCGCTCAAGTCAGCCATGCGAAGCGGTTTTTCAATGGCACAGATAGGTGAGTTCTCGTTCATTATCGCCTCATTGGGCTTGTCGCTGAAGGTTACGGGCGAATTTCTCTATCCAGTCGTGGTGGCAGTTTCGGTCATCACCACATTCCTGACGCCCTACATGATACGCTTCTCCGTACCTTGCTACGGTTTTCTGGAGCGTCGTCTGCCCAAGACGTGGATACGCGCCCTCAATAACGTGACGCTGTCACATCCCTCTTCTGCTCCAAAGAGCAACTGGCACAGCCTGATATCGCAGATGGCACGCATCACCATCGTCTACTCCATCCTCTCCGTGGCTGCCATCGCCGTTATGTTCACCTTCTTCCTGCCATTCATCCGCAGCATCATGCCCGGCATGCACTGGTGGGCTAACGGCATCTGCGGACTGGTGACGGTGTCCATAATAGCCCCGTTCCTCAGAGCCATCGTGATGAAGAAGAACCATTCGGAGGAGTTTCGTGCATTGTGGAACGAGAGCCGTTCCAATCGTCTGCCGCTCCTCGTTACCATATTGGTGAGGGTGATAATAGCCTCCGCTTTCATATTCTATATATGTAATTATCTTACCCGCTTCACCAATGCCCTGATGCTAACCATAGCCGTGGTTATTGTCCTGTTCATGATACTCTCGCGCCGCCTGAAGAAGCGCAGCATCCTTATGGAGCGTCTCTTCGTGCAGAACCTACGTTCGCGCGACATAGAGCAGCAGGTGCTCGGATTGAAGAAACCGCTTTATGAGGGTCATCTTCTTGACCGTGATATCCACATCTCCGACATTGACATCCCGGAGAACTCGAAGTGGGCAGGTATGTATCTTTCCGACCTGCGTCTGAGCAACCGCTTCGGCGTGCATATCAGCAGCATCCTGCGTGGTCATCAGCGCATAAACATTCCGGGAGGCGACAGCATCGTATTCCCTGGTGACAGACTTCAGGTAATCGGTAGCGACTCGCAGCTGTCAGCAATGCAAGCAGCTGTCGACTCAGACATCGTGCCCGATGACCCAGACATAGAGAAACGTGAGATGAAGCTGTCGCAGATAGTCATTGACCGTAATTCTCCATTCGTAGGCAAGACATTGCCCGAAAGCGGCATCCGCGACCGCTTCAACTGTATGGTGGTGGGACGAGAGGAAGGAAAAGAGAACCTCTCTATGGTGAACATCACATACCGTTTTCGTCTTGGCGACATAGTATGGATAGTGGGCGAGGAGAGTGCGCTGCAAGGACTGAAAGATGCCAATAATGGAGCTGCACAATAAGTAGTGACACGTAAGAGAATGATTGCTTTTTAAAAAAGTTGTCTTTCTCTTACGTGTTTTTTTATATTTGATTGTTATACCTATATACTCTCTAAAACTAAAATACTATTACTAACATTTATAAACTCAATGAGAAACAGCAAATTTATTTTGACGGCACTGGCTGCCATGTTTATGCAGGGCGCATACGCACAGCAGCCGTACGGTGGATGCTGGCATCCGGAAGACATCAAGAACTGGTCGCCGGAGACCGATCCTGACGCTAAGTTCAACCGTTCACGTGTGCCTCTTGCTACCCGCTTCCAGGAGCCTACGCTCATGAAAGCCAACAAGAACCAATATTATGAAGGACAGATTTGTAATGCTACAATTCTCTTCCCGACCTGCTCTATGAGCCCGTCGCAGGGTGCTTACAACTTCCTTGGCTATCAGCCTACCTATTGGCAGTATATGGACAAGCTCGTTTACTGGGCTGGTTCGGCTTCCGAGGGTATCATCATCCCGCCACCGGCAGGATCGACAGATGCTGCTCACCAGAGCGGTGTGAAGTCGTTAGGACAGATTTTCTTCCCTCCGGCAGCGTTCGGTGGAACACAGACATGGGTTCGTCAGATGCTCACAAGAGAGAACGGCGTGTATGTATATGCCAAGAAGCTCTACGAGATAGCCAAGTATATGGGCTTCGACGGATGGTTTATCAATGAGGAAATCGGTGGCGGTAGCTCATCTGAATGGGTGGCATTCATCAGAGAATTCAATAAGGTTGCCGACGCAAACGGCGACACACAGATGGAAATCCAGTGGTATAACGCCTCTGGTCAACCTAACACTTCCATCCTCAAGTCGCACAAGAACACCTCACAGTTCCTCGAGTATGGTTCGGCTGGTGACTATCGTTCGTACGCCAAAAGCATAGGATGCACAGAGGCAGAGACTTTCTCAAAGATTTATGCTGGTGTGCAGGTGGTGAACGCCGGACACACAGGCTTCCAGTATCACCTCAATGCCGCCATGCCTACTGACGGACATGTGGGTTCGCTTGACCTTTTCTGCCCTGAGGAGCGTATTTGGAAGGACAACGTGAAGAATCTGCTCGGAAAGGAAGACACTGGCGCAAAGGCTTATGCTGCCATTCAGAAGACATTCCAGAACGAATCGCAGATGTGGGTGAACAACGACGGCGACCCGTCGAAAATCGGCGACAGATGGCCGGGTATCTCAGGACGCGTTCTCGAGCGTTCGGTTGTAAACAAGATGCCGTTCACGACATCATTCTGCGTAGGTGTGGGTAAGCACCGCTTCGTGGAAGGTGTAAAGCAGGGCACACAGGACTGGTATCACTCAGGTGTGCAGAGCATCATGCCTACATGGCGTTGGTGGATAGAGAACCGTGGCTCACTGAATGTAGACATCGACTGGGATGATGCTTACAACTTCGGTTCGAGCATCAAGGTGAGCGGACAGCTCTCAGCCGGCGACCACCTCATGCGTCTCTACAAGACCATGATAAAGGTGACTGACGGCGGCAAGTTGCGCCTCGTCTATAAGACCAGCACAAGCGGAAGCGTAGAGGTGAAGCTCTCTACCAGCAGCTCAACCACACCTGATGTTACGCTCTCTGCTCCTGCTGTATCAGAGAAAAACGGATGGACAGTAGCTGAATACGACCTCTCTTCGGTTAACGGCAAGACCATATATATGGTGGCGCTCAACTTGAAGTCGGCTTCTGCCGTATCTAACTATACATTGTCTCTCGGTCAGCTTGACGTGCTGCCCGCAGGTTATGCTCCTGCGTCTGTAGAGGTGAAGAACCTCGCAACGAAGAGCGTGCTCGGCGAGGCTAAGGGCGATGCCCGTATCACATGGGACTTCGACTATACAGCCGACTTCGACCACTTCGACATCTATAAGCAGACAGCCAACGGCACACGCACAATGGTTGGTCAGACACGTGACGAAGCATTCTACGTGCCGACATTCGAGCGTGAAGGCACAGACGCTGCTATCGACTTCGTGGTTGTGCCCGTGATGAAGGACATGCGTCAGCAGGAGGGCAAGACATTGAAGATGGACTATCCGAAGGCCACTGCTCCCGTTGTTACCTTTGTTGTTGGCAAGAGCTATCTCAAGGTTGGCGAGGAAACAACACTGACCGCAAGAGCAACCGGTTCGCCCACAGCATATAAGTGGACACTCCCCAGTGGACTGGAGCTTATGGACGGTTCGCTCACAGACAAGACCATCACCGTTAAGGCTGTTAAGGCTGGCAAGCAGCAGGTTAGCATCGACGTAACCAACGTAATCGGTACTTCTACAACGAAGAGCGAGGTTGTGGACGTAATGTCAGACTCTGAGTATGATGAGGTGTTCAATGTAGTGAAAGGCAAGAAGGTCGTTGGCTATAGCGGCTCTACCAACTCTACTGAGGTGCCTGATAAAATTATCGACGGTGTAACCAATCCTTATTCTACCAGCCAGAAGTGGTGTAACGTAAGTGCAGACAACTGGGCTGTCTTCGACTGCCTCGGTTCGTACCGCATCTACGGTTTCCGTATCTACGATGGCAACTCAGGTCCTGAGAGTGGCGTTGATCAGATTGATTCATACAAGATTATGCTTTCTGAGGACGGTCAGAACTGGACAACAGTAGTTGACGAGGAAAACCGTACCGAAGAGTCAATCAAGACTGACTATATCGCACCGTTCAAGGCTCGCTACGTGAAGCTTGTCCCGCACGTTAACGGTACGCTCCGTATCTGGGAGTTTGAGGTTTACGGTAAGGAAGAGAACAATATGTCGATGACCGTAGAGCCTTCTCAGTTGCAGATGGAGGCTGGCGAGACAAAGACTATTAAGGTGAAGTACGACCTTGGTGGCGATACACGTTCGTCACAGTTTAAGTGTACTGCCAAGGCTGACGGCAACGTCACCATCGGCAATATCACAGAGGATGCCGCTTTGTCTACATTCACAGTTCCTGTAACAGCACAGCGCATGATCGGCACAGCCAATGTCACATTGCGTGTCGACAACGGTGGAAACTATAAGGAGAGCACTGTGGAAGTGATGGTCGACTCGAAGACACAGCCCAACATCCTGAAGGGTGCAAAGGCTGAGGTTCGTCATTACAAGAGCGACTATTCATACGAGGCAGAATACGACAAGTACGAGGTGGACGGACTGACCGATGGTGACAAGACCGCTGAGGCTCTTGAGATGATTGAAGCACCTTCAACTCACAAGAACGACCTCTGGACCATCTTCACAGCACCGGAAGGCAAGACATGGAACCTTTCAAAGGTGGTGGTTAACCTGCCTAACAACAACCGTGGCACCAACGATAACGACGTTGATGGAAACGTAACTAAGGACATCAGCATCGCTGTTGGTAATGATCTCGCCAATATGCAGATTGTGAAGACATTCGAGAACCTTCAGGATATCTCTGAGGTATCATACATCTTCCCGAAGTATGCCGCAACAAAATATCTCGCTGTTGTCAGCAACCTCAACGTTTACTTCTATCCCTCACTTGCTGAGGTGGAGGCTTACGAGCAGTTTGAGGATGCCATTCCGGTGAACGGTCCGCTGCAGCTGGATGGATGGAACGCTGACGTAGTGGCTGAGAAGAAGCCGGCTGCTTCAAGCACAACCATGGCTCTCGACGACCAGGGATGGGTGCTCTACACTACAGACATCCAGAAGACTGGTGCTTTCTGCGACGCTCAGGGCAACATCACAACAAAGAGCGGCAAGGAGTATAGCGTGGCAACACTCGCTGGTAACAATGCCCTCGTAATGAAGGTGGCTAACCAGGAGATGACTCTCGATCTTGCAAATCCTGAGAAGCTGGAGGAGGTTTACGTCCTCGCCATCTCTGCGAACGGTTCTTCTGACTTCGATGCATACGCTGTATACGATGACGCTTCTACAAGCGCTACGTCTACATTCTCGCCGGCTGACTGGTTCGGTTCTTACGAGAGTGGCAAAGAGGCACAGTACGGTTTGAGCCGTATCATCAGATCAGCTGCGGACACTTATTCTGCAGACGATATCGACAATCGTTACAACTTCCGTACATTCGAGTATACTATGGAGCTCGACCGTACGAAGATGACAAAGGCCCTTACCTTCAAGTCAAAGGTGAACGGTGCTTATCCTACCATCCTTGCCGTAAGCAAGAAGGGATATAAGGAGTCCGCTTCAGGCATTGAGAACCTCACAACCGGCAACGGTGCGCAGACCGTAGTGGGTATCTATTCACTCGACGGCGTTAAGCTCAACTCGCTCCGCAAGGGCATCAACATCATCAAGATGTCTGACGGCTCTGTTAAGAAGGTGCTTGTAAGAAAGTAAGCAATAAGCCTTAGGTTTATAAAGTTCGACATTGTTCGGACCAGATAAGACCACCCGAATGACCTGTGTATGTTACAATATATAGGTTATTCGGGTGGTCTTTTTTATGTTTAAAACAATACAGATGTTTTTTTTGTTGTTTTCTTGTTTAAATATGGCTTTTTTGCTATATTTGCAGCGTATCTTAATGATACTTTGGATTTTAAACTTATTTACTACTAACTTTATATCTTACACTATGGCAAAAACAAAGCAGATAGTAGAGTGTGTGCCTAATTTCAGCGAAGGCCGCGATATGAACATCATCCGTCAGATTACGGATGCAGTGGAGAGCGTGAAGGGTGTGAAATTGCTTGACGTCGATCCTGGCGAAGCAACCAACCGCACGGTCGTAACCTTCGTTGGCGAACCTGATGACGTGGTGGAAGCTGCATTCAGAGCAGTGGGAAAAGCCGGACAGCTTATAGACATGCGTCAGCATCATGGTGCTCATCCGCGTATCGGCGCAACAGACGTGTTGCCCATTGTGCCCGTAAGCGGAATTACCCTTGAAGAGTGTGCTGAGATTTCGCGCAAGCTCGCAAAGCGCATTGCCGACGAACTTAACATCCCGTGCTATTGCTACGAGGCTGCAGCGTTCACACCGGAGCGTCAGAACCTTGCCGTTTGTCGCAAGGGCGAGTATGAGGGCATTGCCGAGCGCATCGACGACGATGCTGAGGCTCCCGATTTCGGCAGACGTCCGTTCGACGAGCAGGTTGCACGTACAGGTTGCACCGTTGTCGGAGCACGTGACTTCCTCATTGCCGTTAACTTCAACCTTAACACCACTTCTACACGTCGCGCCAATGCCATCGCATTCGACGTTAGAGAGAAGGGACGTCCAATGCGTGAGGGCAATCCTATCACAGGCAAGAAGCTCCTCTATGCTGACGGCACACCTATCATGAAGCCAGGCACACTGAAGTGTACCAAGGCCATAGGTTGGTATATCGACGAATACGGCATCGCTCAGGTGTCGATGAATATCACTAATATTAATGTAACTCCGCTGCACAAGGCATTCGATGAGGTTTGCCGTTGTGCACAGGAGCGTGGCATACGCGTTACGGGTACGGAGATTGTAGGTCTGGTTCCGGAGCGTACACTCCTTGAGGCTGGTCGTTACTTCCTTGCAAAGCAGCAGCGTTCTGCCGGTATTCCAAAGAAGGATATCCTCGACATCGCCATCAAGTCATTGGGTCTGTCAGACCTTAAGGAGTTTAAGCCTGAAGAGAAGATTATCGAATACGTAATGGCAGCGGGTGCCGAAAAGCAGAACCTGCTCGTCGACCTTACCGTTAAGGGATTCGCTGAGGAGACATCTCGCGAGAGCCCTGCACCTGGTGGCGGTTCGGTATCTGCATACATGGGAGCTTTGGGAGCGTCGCTTGCTACGATGGTTGCCAATCTTTCCAGTCACAAGCCCGGTTGGGACGAGCAGTGGGAAGAGTTTGCCAAGGTTGCCGAGGAAGGTATTGTTCTGCAGGAGCGTCTTCTCCACCTTGTTGACGAAGATACAGAAGCATTCAACCGCATCATGGCAGCGTTCGGCATGCCTAAGAACACACCGGAAGAGAAGGCTGCACGTACTGAAGCCATTCAGACAGCCACATTGTTTGCTACGGAAGTGCCTCTCGATACCATGAAGGCATCGTACGAGGTGTTCGCTGTTTGCCGTAAGATGGTGGAGACGGGCAACCCCAACAGCGTTTCTGACGCTGGTGTAGGTGCATTGGCTGCACGTGCCGCTGTCCTCGGAGCAGGTATGAACGTCAAGATTAACGCAGGTTCGTTGAAGGACCGCGAGAAGGCTGAGGCTTTGATTGCTGAGGCTAACGAGCTTATCGCCAAGGCCAACGCAGAAGAGGCTGAGATTACGAAGCTCGTTGAGGAGAAATTATAATTAATCTAACTTAATCCTATAATATATCCTTGCCCTTCCAACTTAGGGAAGGGTAAGGAATATGATTTTCTTTTAACCTTTTTACATTATGACATTTGCAGAAGAAATAAGACTGGGCATTCCTGATTATTTGCCGGAAATGTTGCCCTACGACAATAACATAAATCATGCGCCGAAGCGCAAAGAGATACTTACAGCTGAGGAAAGACAGCTTGCCTTGCGTAATGCGCTGCGTTATTTCCCGAAGGACCTGCATGCACAGTTGGCTCCCGAGTTTATGGAAGAACTCGACAAGTACGGACGTATCTATATGTATCGCTATCGTCCTCATTATGATATGTATGCACGACCCATTGACGAGTATCCGCATCGCTCAGAGCAAGCTGCCGGCATCATGCTTATGATTCAGAACAACCTCGATCCTGAGGTGGCACAGCATCCTCACGAACTTATCGTTTACGGTGGCAACGGAGCCATATTCCAGAACTGGGCACAGTATCGTCTTGTGATGAAGTATCTGAGCGAGATGACTGACGAGCAGACGCTTGTGATGTATTCTGGTCATCCGCTCGGACTCTTCCCGTCACATCCTAATGCTCCGAGAGTGGTGGTTACCAACGGTATGGTTATCCCCAACTATTCCAAGCCGGACGACTGGGAGCGCATGAATGCTCTCGGTGTGAGCCAGTACGGTCAGATGACTGCCGGATCATATATGTATATCGGTCCGCAGGGCATCGTTCACGGCACCACCATTACCGTGCTCAACGCTTGCCGCAAGCAGCGTATCGAGAAGGGTGGACCGGCTGACATCCACGGAATGCTGTTCGTATCTTCAGGTCTTGGAGGAATGTCAGGCGCACAGCCCAAGGCAGGCAACATCGCCGGCGTAGTGAGCGTTGTGGCTGAGATAAATCCGTTGGCAGCAAAGAAGCGTTACGACCAGGGTTGGGTGGACGAACTCCATGACAATCTGGACGAGCTTATTCCTGCCATCAAGAAGAGCGTGGAGGAGAAGCGCACCGTATCAATGGCTTATGTTGGTAATGTGGTGGACCTTTGGGAGCGTCTCGCTGACGAGAATATTCGCGTAGACATAGGTAGTGACCAGACCTCGCTTCACAATCCGTGGGCAGGCGGTTATTATCCTGCCGACCTTACCTTAGAGGAATCGAAGGTTATGATGGCTGAGAATCCTGAGGAGTTCCGCAAGCACGTTCAGGCTTCTCTGCGTCGTCAGGTGGCTGCCATCAACCGTCTCTCAGCCAACGGCATGTACTTCTTCGATTACGGCAATGCCTTCCTGCTGCAGTCGCAGCGTGCCGGCGCCGACATCTGCAAGGAGAACGGCAAGTTCCGCTATCCGTCATACGTACAGGACATCATGGGACCGATGTTCTTCGATTACGGTTTTGGTCCGTTCAGATGGGTCTGCACCTCAGGCAATCCTGCCGACCTCGCCAAGACAGACGAGATAGCAGCACGCGTGATGGAGGAAATCATGCAGAACGCTCCCGATGAGATAAAGGGCCAGATGGCAGACAACATCCATTGGATTCGTGAGGCAAGCCGCAACAAGCTCGTGGTTGGTTCGCAGGCCCGCATCCTTTACGCCGACGCAGAAGGCCGCTCCAAGATTGCTTTGGCTTTCAATGAGGCCATTTGCAAGGGCGAGATCACACGTCCGATAGTTCTTGGTCGCGACCATCACGACGTTTCAGGTACCGACTCGCCGTTCCGCGAGACCAGCAACATCTACGACGGTTCGCAGTTCTGTGCTGATATGGCTGTGCAGAACGTCATCGGCGACTCGTTCCGTGGTGCCACATGGGTGTCGCTCCACAATGGTGGCGGCGTAGGCTGGGGCGAAGTTATCAACGGCGGCTTCGGTATGGTTATTGACGGCGGTGAGGACAGCGCACGCCACATCCGTGAGATGCTGTTCTGGGACGTCAACAACGGCATAGCACGCCGTGCCTGGGCACGCAACGAAGGCTCCATCCATAGCATCGAGCGTGAGATGCTCCGCTCACATGGCCTCCAGGTTACGATGCCGAACATCGTTGATGACGACATCATCAACAAGTATGCTAACTAAAACATTAAACTACTAACAAAAAATATAAATGCCAAGATTATGAAAATACACAAGATATCAGCCGAACATCTTTCAGTTGAGCGTATAGGTGAGATAGTATACGGTGGTTACAAGATTGAGTTGAGCGACGACGCACAGAAGCGTATCGTAGAATGCCGTGAGTATCTCGACCGTAAGATAGCAGAGAACAAGGCGCCCATTTACGGCGTTACCACCGGTTTCGGATCGCTCTGTAACGTCAGCGTCGGTTCGGACGACTTGGCACAGCTTCAGATCAATCTTATGATGTCGCACGCATGCGGCACAGGCGACAGAGTGCCTAACGACATCGTCAAGATTATGTTGCTGCTCAAGATACAGTCGCTGAGCTATGGCTTCTCTGGCTGTCAGGTTGTGACCGTCAACCGCCTTATCGACTTCTTCAACAATGATGTCTATCCGGTTGTCTACATGCAGGGTTCGCTTGGCGCTTCCGGCGACCTTGTGCCTCTCGCACACCTCACATTGCCTCTCGTCGGACTTGGCGAGGTGGAATACGAAGGAAAGGTTATTTCAGGAGCTGAGATGCTTAAGAAGTTCGACTGGACTCCCGTACAGCTTGCTTCAAAGGAAGGTCTTGCGCTGCTTAACGGCACACAGAACATGGGCGCATTTGCTGTTTGGGCATTGCTCCAGTCACATCGTCTGAGCGACTGGGCAGACAAGATTGCTGCCATGTCGCTGGATGCCTACTACGGACTTGCCTCTCCCTTCATCGACGCTGTTCATCAGGTTCGTCCGCACAAGGGTCAGATTGTCACAGCTGCCCGCATGAGAGAGCTGCTTGAGGGTAGCGAGATAATTCAGAAGCCCAAGTCGTACGTGCAGGATCCTTATTCGTTCAGATGCATCCCGCAGGTACACGGCACCGTTAAGGACACCATCGAGTATGTCAACTCAGTGATTGACGTAGAGGTGAATTCGGCTACTGACAATCCTACAGTATGTCCTGACGAAGACCTTGTTATCTCTGCCGGCAACTTCCACGGCGAGCCTATCGCAATGCCGATGGACTTCCTCGCAATAGCAATGTGCGAGTTGGCTAACATCTCGGAGCGCCGCACCTATAAGCTCATCAGCGGTACGCGCGACCTGCCGAGCTTCCTCGTTGCCAATCCGGGTCTGAACAGTGGCTTTATGATTCCGCAATACACCGCCGCTTCCATCGTCAGCCTTAACAAGTCGCTGGCCACACCTTCTTCTGTGGACAGCATTCCTTCCAGCCAGGGCCAGGAAGACCATGTAAGTATGGGCGCCAATGCCGCCATCAAGCTTTACAAGGTGGTGCTCAATACGGAGCGTGTGCTCGCCATCGAGCTGTTTAATGCAGCACAGGCACTCGAGTTCCGCCGTCCGTTGAAGTCGTCGCCAGCTGTGGAGGCCATCTTCGAGAGCTACAGAAAGGTGGTGCCGTTCATCGTTCACGACGAGGTGATGTATCCGCACATCGCACACTCCATTGATTTCCTGAGAAAGTAATACTGTATGAAATTGCTTGTAAAGAACATACGAACTCTTGCTGGCATCGAGCACGCTCCGAAGCTTCGTCTGCAAGGCAAGGAGATGGGCATCGTCAACACCATTGACGACGCCTGGCTCCTTGTGGAGGACGGACGCTTCGCAGCGTTCGGCGCCGTTGCTGACGGCATGCCTGCCTTGGACGACACCGTTGAAGTGGTTGACGCGGAAGGCGGAATGGTCTTGCCGTCATGGTGCGACTCGCACACTCACATCGTCTTCGCCGGAAGCCGTGAGCGGGAGTTTGTGGATAAGATAAACGGACTCAGCTATGAGGAGATAGCCCGACGTGGAGGAGGCATCCTCAATTCTGCCGACCTCCTGCACCGCACTTCCGAGGACGAACTCTTCCGTCAAGCCATGCAGCGCCTTGACGAAGTGATACGTAAGGGAACCGGATGCATCGAGATTAAGAGCGGCTACGGACTGAGTCTTGAGGACGAGCTGAAGATGCTCCGTGTGATAAAGCGCATGAAGGAAGCTTCTCCGGCAAAGATAATGTCTACGTTCCTCGGTGCACACGCTGTGGCACGTGGCATGACGCAGGAACAGTACGTCCAGCTTATCATTGACGAGATGATACCGGAGGTTGGACGCCAGCGTCTTGCCGACTTCGTTGACGTGTTCTGCGACCGTGGCTTCTTCACGCCTGAAGAGACCGGACGCATTCTGGAGGCCGCCGCCGCTTGGGGCATGCGTCCTAAGATTCATGCCGACGAGCTGGCATCGTCGGGTGGAGTAGTGGTAGGCGTCAAGCATGGAGCTTTGTCCGTAGACCATCTTGAGAGCATGACAGAGGAGACCATCGAGACATTGCGTGGCAGCGAAACGATGCCGACAGCCCTGCCCGGCACATCCTTCTTCCTGAACATGCCCAACGCCAAAGCCCGCCAGATTATCGACGCAGGTTTGGGCGTAGCCGTTGCCAGCGACTACAATCCTGGCTCTACGCCGTCCGGCGACATGAAGTTTGTGATGTCGTTGGCTTGCATAAAGCTGAGGCTGTTGCCCAACGAAGCCTTCAATGCTGCCACCATCAACGGTGCTTACGCCATGGGACAGAGCAAGGAATACGGCAGCATAGCCAAGGGCAAGGTGGCCAACTTCTACATCACCAAGCCCATACCGTCCCTCGACTTCATCCCTTACGCCTACACCACACCCATCGTAAACAAGGTGGTGCTTGGCGGAAAATTGCAAAATCTATAAGAGAATTTTGCTCTTACAAGTTTAGAAGTTAAAGGAGTTTGTCGCAAAACTTCTTTAACTTCTTTATTTTTTTTCTACCCTTTCCCCGATTTTTTGCGTAACTTTGCATCATTAATTCATTCCTACGAATGCTACCAATGGACAGGAAAAAACATTTTTACACATTGTTCCACGCTTATTACGCGAAACTCTTCTTCTATGCCAGCGGCATTGTCGGCAACGACGGTGACGCCGAAGACGTCGTGGAAGAGGTGTTCTGCGACCTTTGGACACATATTGACACGATGGAAATGGGTGATAGGATACAGGCGTTTCTTTATCGTGCCGTCTTCACCCGCTCTCTGAATATGCTCAAGCGTAATGCGTTGCGTCAGCAGCGTGTGGATGCTGCAAAGCAGATTGGCGATATGCGAGTGGAGCAGATCGAGTCTGCCTTTGCCAATCCTCATGAGTGCATGGAGAATGCCGAGATGCGACGCCAGATAGATGCCGCCATAAATGCCCTGCCCGAGAAGTGCCGAAGCGTCTTTCGTATGAGATACATAGAAGGCAAGAACAATGCCGAGATAGCCCAAGTGACCGGTACGTCGCCACGAACCGTGGAGGCGCATATCCATAATGCCTTGAAATTCCTGAGAAAACGCCTTTGGAGTTTGACGTTGGGTAGGCATGACATAAGAAAGAACAGTCGCTACGCTGTAAAGAGTTTGCAGGTTTACGGCTGATTCCCGATATATTTATCACATAGTTATGTTATATTTGTTACAGTTTGCATGTCTGATATTCATGCTTTTCAGTGCATTCCTTATCGCTGTTTTGCGTCTTCACGTAAGATGGATAAACCGGCGATATGAGTATTCTCGTTGGATGTTATTCTCATCCTTGACATTGTTGGCAGTACATTTTTTTCTGCAGATGTGCTTTGGATTCAGAGCCTCACGCGAAGAAGTGGGGGCCGTCATCAACATTCTGGTCTATCTTCCGAGCTTCACGCTTTTCGCAATGGCGATTTACAACATAGAGGCCACCCACACCAACCGCAGGAAGATGAACATCGTCTGTGCTGCCGTATATGCCGCCATGCTTGCCGTCTTTGGCACGGGCTACTATGTTACCGGCTCCTTGAATATGGGCGTATGGCTTTACGTGATGCTTGCCATCTTCTTCGGCAACATGCTCTACTGCATATACATGATAATAATAGAGATGAACAAGCGGAAGAAGCTCCTTGAGACGATGACAGCCACCGACATGCGCCCTTTCACGCGATATGCTCATGCCAGCCTTGCGCTGCTCTTTCTCACAGCCGCCATCATCCCGTTTGCCATCCTTTCCACCAAGTCGCTATATATAATAGGTCCATTCGGACTCGTAGCCACGCTCTTCTTCATCGTCAATTTTGTGGCGCTCGGCTTCAATTATGTCCCAACTGAAGAACTGTTGGATAAGGAAAGAGGCAACAATCTGACCGCCGATGCTGTCAACGCTGAAAGCGGGGAAGAGTCTGTCAAGTGTGATGCTCAGCAGTCTGCGCCTGAGACCGGCAGTGAGCAAACCTCCCAACAGCTCCCTGCCTCACGCATCGCCTTCATCCGGTCTGCCATCGACCATTGGTGTGCCGACTTAGGCTATAAGGACAGTACTGTCAATATGCTGACATTGTCACATTTGCTCGGAATCAACAAAACCGAGCTGTCGCAATACTTCAGCCAGTGTCAGCACACCACCTTCCGAATCTGGCTTGGCGATATACGCTTCAATGCTGCCAAGAAGATGATGATGGAAAATCCTGACTTCAGCAACGACATCATATCTTCTGAATGCGGCTTCTCTTCACGCTCTTATCTGTATAAGATATTTAAGGAAAAAGAGGGATGCACTCCTGTTGCATGGAGAGAAAAGCAGTAATGCAAATATCGTACAAAAGAGTAAATATCTGTTACAAAATAAAAATCAATTCTAGAGATTCAAAAAGCTGTTTTTATGGTTTTTTACAGCATAAAAGCCACCCTCGATGACCATTAAAAACACAAAGTGCCCTCATAGCGCCACTTTTACAGTCTAAAAGTGGCGCTATTACAACGCAATAGTAGAGGTATTGTGTGGTAATAGTGGCGCTATTACACCATAAAAGTGCCACTTTGACAACCCGTTTGTTTACGTATTATTTCTGCAAACCGTATAACCTACTGTGTATTAATGATATAGCTTCAAACGCTCAAAACTCGAGAATTTCGCACCAAAGATTTCTTTGTGCGCCGGGCTCGCAGTATTGAGCGTTAGGAATGCAAATATCAGATACGTCAGAAACCGGAAAAACGTGTGTCCTTGTGTCTACTTCCTACGAAGTGGACACCTTTTTGGTACGAATTGGACAATTACACACATGAATTGGACAGTCTGTTTAAGTAAAAAAAAGTAAATTTGCCGAGTGAAAAGCTAAATCATAACTTATAATGTTAAAAGCTTAAATCATAACTTAAATAATAACTATAAATTAAAATCATCTTAAAATGAAAAGAAGAAGAGAGAAGCAACCTCCTCCATATTTGGACAGGCGGGTTGCAGGCAATTCTGTTTCTACGCGGCGTTCCATGCGAACGTCCGCGGGAAGATTCATGCAGTTCTTCCTTTGCGTTGTGATGCTGATGGCGTTCTCTGTGCAGAAGGCATCGGCAGGAGACGATTGGAACAATTCTTGGCTGAAGCAACGGTTCAATCCAGTTAATGCAACTCTTGAACTTGATATCCGTGTATATCAAGATTGGGGAGGAAGTAACAAAGGTCATTGCGGATTCTGCGATAAAGGTTATCTCAATGTGGATGTAGCAGGTATGAAAATCAAAATTGACGGATCTGGAAACAAATGGGAGAAACTTGATGATGGTAAAATTACCGGAATCGATAAGTCGAATATTGAATGGCTGGGCAAATTGTACGATGAGAATAATAATAATAAGCCAGTATTTTATGTAAGACTTCACATTCCTTTGACGCAAAAGAAAATCAATTCCAGCGAGAGCGTTACATACACTGGTAAATGGTGGCGTGAAGGAAAATCTAGTGAGCAAACTGTTAGCCATACGGTTCCCATAAAGACAGATTATGGTTGTACGAAAACCATTATAACCGGTGGCAAATATGAAGTGGTAAACAATACTCCTGGATATATCATCAATTTTAAGAAAGACGGAAAGGCTTCCGACTATTCCATTGACAGCTACGGTTCTTTCGTCTTATGCAACTCGGCTGGACAGGAGATAAGCGGAATAGGTTCGGTCAGTGCCAGCAAGACAAGCGGTTCGTTCTTCGTTCCGACTGACAAGATGAGCCTTGACAACTTCTCAGACTATAAGGTGAAGCAGAAGTATACGCCAAGTTATAACAAACAGGTGACATACTCTACGCTCGGCGACAGCCACACGCGCCCTGCCTATCCGCAGGTGAAGGAAATCAGCGCCGACTATGATCAGGTGACGCGCAAGATAAAGGTGGACTGGAATCTCAGTGAGGCACCTACGCAGAACTTTATTGATGACGACATGGTGCTCACAATCAAGAGTACTGATCGGGCTACAAATGCTGTGGAGACAACCACACAGAATATCAAGTATATGGCTGGTAAGACAGCATACAGTTATGAGTTTGACGTACCTTTAGGCGAGAGCCTGAATTATGAATTCAGCATTAAGCGTTCGCATACTGGCAACTCTGATGTATGGAACAACGCTTTCAGCAAGCATACCTCTCTATCGGCTTCTGCAAAGCACAGCAATGTTACAGCAGGTTCTGTACATGCCGTACTGGACGAGGAAGCCAAGACTGCCACTATCACTTGGCAGACAGAGGGCGACATCTGGAGTTCGGGCACCAAAGCGGTGCTTACACGTGTGAACGTTACGACCAATACAACCGACAACATCGAGCTGTCGAAGGAAGAATTCCTCAGCGGCAAATATGTTGACGACATGATAATGATATGCAACGAATATCGTTACCGCCTTACCGTTAAGCCTACCGAGGCTTACGGTACTCTGCCTACGGTGGCTGCACCGGAGTCAATTATGCCCACAAGCATAGGCAATCTTGTTACGTTTACAGCCGGCAAGGGCTACTACTCTGACCGAGTTGAACTGGCATGGAGCAGCAAGGGCAACTTCGAGCGCTTCGTAATCAACCGCAAGGAGCATGGCGCTCCTGATACAGACTATAAGCAGATAGCCGTAACTGAGGGCAACGAGGCTCAGAACGACTATTACTATAACGACGTGAATGCCGTTCCAGGCGTGGTCTACGACTATCAAATCAAGGGTCAGGTTATGTGCTCGGGCAATCTGCTTGAGAGCGACGAGGTACTCACAGACGTTGGTTTCCGCACACCGACGGGCGACGTCTACGGACGCGTGACGTTCGAGAGCGGCCAGGCTGTGTCGGGTGCCAAGGTTAGCGCTGAGCCTACGGAAGGTTCGGGCGTTCCGGGCAAGTCGTACGTGTTCACCGGTGCGTCTAATCTTACCGTCGACAACGACCAGCTTCTGAATGACGCCACGCAAGCAGTTACGCTTCAGGCATGGGTGAGAGCAGCCAAGGAAGGCACCATCATCGAGAAGCCGGGCATGTACAAGTTGGCATATAACGGCAAGAAGATTGAGTTCACAGCAGGCAGCCAGACGCTGAAGACACCGAAGAAGCTCAGCGACTACGCTTCCTCCGATCAGTTCGTGCATCTATCAGCCGTGGCAAACGCCACACACCTTATTATATATATAAACGGTGAGGCTGTGGCAGAAGCCGAGCGTACGGCTCAGATTACGGGCAACGACAACAAAGTTGTGATGGGCGAAGGCTTCGAAGGAGCCATAGACGAGGTGCGTCTGTGGAACAAGGCGCTCACTGCTGACACCATCGCAAGCGACTACAACCGCTACCTCGTAGGTAATGAGGACGGTCTGCAGGCTTACTACACCTTCGACTATTCGGTTGACGATGCCTTCTACGACATCTCGTACAAGGGCACAAAGTATAACATGAATCATGGTGTGGCTACGGGTGTTACTATCAGTTCGAAAGACATTCCTACTTCCGCACAGCTCGGCTACAGCAGCTACACAGCTAAAGACGGTTCTTATCAGATTCGTTCGCTGCCCTACACCGGCAACGGAACTACGTATATGATTGTGCCGACACTCGGCATCCATCAGTTTGCATCGGCAAAGGAGCTGCGCCTCATCAACTCGCAGGCACAGAGCCACACCGTGAACTTCACGGACAAGTCGTCGTTCAACATTTCGGGTAAGGTGATGTATAAGGGCGGCAACGTGCCCGTAGAGGGAGTGTCGTTCGCCGTGGACGGAGTCACCGTTATGGACGGCAAGAGCAACATCGTGAAGACCGACGCTCACGGACAGTTCACCATAAGCGTGCCCGTAGGACAGCACGAGGTGAAGGCAGTACTCGCCAACCATACGTTTGAGAACGGCGGCAAGCTGACCAACAGCGACGGCACCGACCGCAACTATCAGGACGACGACAACGGATTCGAAATCTTTGACGTTACAACCGTACGTTACATCGGACGTGTTGCCGGCGGCACCAAGCAGGAGGCATTCCCCGTGGGCCACTCGCTCTCGAAGAACAACCTCGCTGACGACGTACGCATCGAGCTTACATATCAGAACGATGCCTATAAGATGACGGCTGAGGCTCGCGAAACCACGCTCAATCACGTCAAGGGCGTGTACGTAAGCAAGCAGCACCAGAACCGCGTGGCTTACGACGGCAACAAGATAACCATCTATCCTGACGCTGAGACGGGTGAGTTCTATGCCGACCTCATTCCTGAGAAGTATAAGATTAATGTAGTGGTGCCCGGCCATGACAACATCCCGGGCAGTGGCGAAGACCTCAACCTGAGCAACGAGTTTGCAAAGCAGAGCGAGGTGAATGCTTATGTTGACTCTATCTCTACGCAGGGCAAGTTTGTCAACTGCAGCGACACTGTATATTACAACAAGAAGCAGCAGTTCATCAAGCGCTACACTCCGTCAATCATCGTGAAGGAGAAGGTGAAGGGTAAGCTTCAGGACTTCTTCGGAAAGGAAGAACTCAGCATCTCTACACTCGATCAGACAAAGACCATAAAGGTGAAGACCTACGATCCTGACAATGCTGCACAGCCTTACACACTCGGCGTGCCGGTATACGAGCAGGGACAATACGTCACTTATCACATCACCACAGCGGAGGTGTACGAATATAAGGATAAGGACGGCAGACGTAAGGATGGCGTTAAGGAAGACATCGTGCCAACGCCTGAGGCTAAACTGTCATTCAGTAGAGGCGACATTGCGTACGGAACGCAAGAAGACATCACTACCGACGAGAAGGGTGAGGCAGAATGGACATTCCAGGTGAACAATCCGGAAATGACTTCGGCCCTGCGCTCTGCCGCTATGGATATGACCTACAGCGAAAACAGCGAAAGCACATCTTCTACAACAATCAACTGGAAGGGTGGCTTTGACGGCAAGGGCAACACTAAGGCTATCGTAATTGGTGCAAAGACTTTAGGTTCGGACTTCGTTACGAACGGACCTGACAAGGTGCTCTTCGTGCTGCGCGACCCGCCGGGAAGCAACTCGTATGCTTATCTTGAGAAGGGCGTGACAGTTACTTCTACAAGTACGTATGAAGGAAATGTCACTAACGAGGGAGTATTGAACAACGAGGCAAAGGTTGGTGCCAAGGTCATCACCTTCACCGGTCTTGGTGCCGGAGTGGTGAACGAGAACGATGTGAAGAACGAATTCTCATTCGGTGCTTCTCACAGTGAGACAATCGGTGGTACTGACTCTGACACTAAGACGATGACCACTACCACACGCTTCGAGACAAGTAGCGACCCGCAGTATGTGGGAAGCGACGGCGACCTCTTCGTAGGCTATTCTACCAATATTGGTGTAGGCAAGACCGAAAACATCGCCGTTACTACACGTGAGATGTATCAGGCCAATCCTTCAGAATACGAACTGTTCGGCGATGTTACTCCCGAAAACAGCGAGTATCTGCTTGTAAAGACCACTGGTTTGGGACTTTCGCAGAAGTATGGCACTATGTTCACCTATCCGCAGGTACATATAGAGCAGGTGCTGCTGCCTAAACTTGAGGATGTACGCAACAAGTTGCTGCATCAGCAGGCTGAAGGTGTAGACTTCCAGGCTATGGCTAACAACACCAAACTCCCTGTATACGTTTCGAAGTTGGCTGCTGACGATCCTAATTTCGGCAAGAGCAACAACGACAAGGTGTTTAAGGGTGCCAATGCCAACGACCCGCTCGACGGACCGAGTTACAAGATTTACGCTCCTGCAGGACAGCCGTTGAAGGAGGATACTATCATGTTCCTCAATCAGTCGATTGACAACTGGAAGATGCAGCTTCGCAATAACGAGGAACAGAAGGTTAAGGCAGAACTCATGCAGAACCATTCGTTCCAGGGCGGTGCTTCTTACGAATACTCTGAGGAGTATGAGGTTGGACGTTCGGAGACTCAACGCTTCTCTATCTTGATTGGCGCTCAGTTCACCAACAACTTCGGATGGACACTCAATGGCACCGGTATGGTGCTCACTGTAGACGAGAGCATTACCACCGAACACGGTGGCGAGTTCTCTACTGAGGAGACGGCACGCCATTGCAAGGGTTATGTCCTTGCAGAGGAAGGCTCTGACTATATCTCTGTAGACGTATGCCGCGAGGCAGGATATAAGAATGGCGACCAGTACATCAAGTACAAGGATATGAAGGACGAGGAGGGACAGACCTTCTCAACGTTCATCTTCAAGACCCGTGGCGGCGCTACGTCTTGTCCTTACGAGGGCGAATACAAGACCAAGTATTACGAACCGGGACAGCACGTCATCAATGAGGCTACCGTTCAGATGGAGGTGCCGGAGATAACCGTGGAGAAAGACTTCATCGAGAACGTGCCTTCAGGCAAGTCGGCTTACTTCACGCTCTATCTGCGCAACAACTCGGAGTCGCAGGACGACAACTGGTATAACCTCGTAATCGACGACAGCAGCAATCCTAATGGAGCACAGCTGCTCATCGACGGCGCACCGATCGGCAACGGCAGAGCATTGCTCGTGCCGGCAGGCGGAACGCTTACCAAGACGCTCGAGGTGCGCAAGGGTTCGGTGATGAACTATGACAATCTCCGACTGATGCTTCAGTCGCAGTGTCAGTGTGATCCCACTGATTTCCAGGGCGACATCTATGACGACGTGACGTTCAGCGTACACTTCACTCCTTCAGCCACAGACGTGAACCTGAAGAAGCCTACCGACAACTGGACGTACAACACCAAGTTGCCTACGGCAGAGGTGAACGGCGTGCAGAAGCATTACATGGACGTAGTGATTGACGGCTTCGACGTCAACTATGACAACTTCCATCGCATCATGCTTCAGTATAAGCCGTCGTCGGGTAGCGACAACGACTGGACCACGCTCATGAGCTACTATAACGACAAGACTCTCTATGATCAGGCACTGACCAACGGCATGAACGCCGAGATGATAAAGGCGGCAGACGCCGGCACCATCAAGTATCGCTGGTTCCTTGACGATCTGCAGGATCAGCGCTACGACCTGCGCACCGTGGGTACGAGCATGATCAACAATGAGGAGGTATATAACTATTCTGCCGTACACAGCGGCATCAAGGATATGTATAATCCGCGCCTCTTCGGTAGCGCACAGCCGGCGAACGGCGTGCTCACCGTTAACGACGAGGTGATGCTCACGTTCAACGAGCCGATAGCCGACGGACTGCTCACCGACAACAACTTCTCGGTAACGGGCATCCGCAACGGAGCACAGACTGACCATAGCGTAAGCGTACGACTCGACGGTCAGAACGACGAACTCGTGTCTGAATTCCAGCGCAACTGGAGCGGAAAGAACCTCACCATCGAGATGTGGACACTTGCAGACAAGCCTCAGGACGCTGTGCTCTTCAGCCAGGGCAACGCCAACAGCTCCATCGAACTTGCAACGACGAGCGACAACCGCTTGAAGGTGAAGGTGGCTGACAAGACCATCGTCAGCGACAAGACGTTCGACTATGAGCAGGGCACATGGGCACATGTGGCTCTCGTATATAACAATGAGGGCAACGTGTCGGCTTACTATAACTACGAGCAGCTTATCAGCGCAGCTGAGGTGGGCGAGTATAATGGCGAGGGCGCTTATGTGTTCGGAGCCAGCGTGGACGGAAGCGGACACTTCGCAGGCAAGATGCACGGCGCACGCATCTGGGACAAGGTGCTGACACCGGCACGTCTGCAGACCAACTCGCTGACAATGCTCTCCGGAGCCGAAAGCAATCTCATCGCTTACTATCCGATGTCGGAGGCTAAGGGCAGTGTTCTTGCCGACAAGGCACACGGAGCTAACCTTGAGATGCGAGGCGGCGAATGGGCTAATCCCGAAGGACGCGCAGTAGCGTTCAACGGTAAGGACCAGTATCTGAAGCTCTCTTCGGGCAGTTCATGTGTCGTAGACAACACTATGGACTACACCATCGAGACATGGTTTAAGGCTGACGAGGCACAGCAGACAGCCACCATCATCTCCAACGGACGTGGCGACGGTGAGGAAATGGGCGGTTCGCTCAATCTCTTCGCTCTCAATCTGGAGGAGGGCAGACTGGTATTCCATAACAATGGAGTGCGTGTGGCATGTGACGGCAGCTTCGCAGACAACGACTGGCACCACGTGGCAGTGGCTGTAAACCGCACAAGCGGACGCGGTCAGATCTATGTGGACGGCAAGCTAAACACTTACTTTGAGGCAGCTGACCTCGGTGGTATAGCCGCGGCTTACATCCATCTCGGCGCACGTGTATGGACACCAGCGGACAACCTACAGCAGGAGACAGCCGACAACTTCTTCAAGGGCGAGATTGACGAGGTGCGTGTATGGAATCTCTATAAGAGCGAGACGCTTGTGGAGAACGGCAACAGCAACCGACTCGACGGCACTGAGAAGGGACTCTTGGCTTACTATCCGTTCGAGACATACATCGAGTGGCAGGGCGTCAAGGAACTCCAGTTCTCTCTTATGGACCAGAAGCAGCAGGCTGACCCGACACAGAAGGTGCCTGACGCTGTGGCTGTAGGAGGCGACGTAGAGACCAAGGCTTCTGCTCCTGTCAAGGCAAAGGGACCTGAGAGCAAGCTTCTCTACGACTTCGTGGTAAACAACGACGCTCTCATCATCAACCTGAAGGAGCCTTACGAGCGCATCGAGAAGACCATCGTGAAGTTCACCGTTGACGGTGTACGCGACAAGAACGGCAACGAGATTCTCTCGCCGATAACATGGAGCGCATACATCGACCGCAACCAGCTGAAGTGGAGCGACAACGCTCTCACTGTAGTGAAGAAGCTCAACGAGGAGAAGACGATCAAGGTGAAGGCACTCAACAAGGGTGGTTCTATAGAACACTTCACCATCGAGAACCTTCCTTCATGGCTGGAGGCAGAACCCGCAAGCGGCACTATCGACCCGACTTCGTCTGCCGACATCGTTCTTACCATCGACCCGAGTCTGAACATCGGTACGTACGACGAGACTCTCTATCTGCGTGGCGACAACAACGTGGTGGAGGCTCTGCAGCTCACCGTCAAGGTGGAAGGCGAGAAACCTGAGTGGACGGTCAATCCGGCTGACTTCAAGTATAATATGTCTGTCTTCGGCAAGCTGTATATTAATAAGGTATACTCTTCCGACGACGAGGATATGCTCGCTGCGTTCAGCGGCGGAAAGTGCGTAGGCGTTTGCAATAACCGCTACTATAAGCAGAACGATATGTATTACGCCATGCTCACGGTATACTCTAACGATGTCAACAACTCCGACCTTGAGTTCCGCATCTGGGACGCAAGCACAGGACAGACTTACATCGCACAGAGCGAGAAGCCTATAAGCTTCGAGAACAACGCCGTAGTGGGCAGTCCGTCACAGCCAGTGCTGTTCACAGCTAAGGACTATCGAGTGCAGAACATCAGCCTGAACGAGGGATGGACGTGGATTTCCACAAACATCGCTTCTGACAAGCTCTCTGACCTCAACAAGCTTCTTGCCGATGGCAAGTGGACCTCTGACGACCAGGTGAAGAGCGAGCAGTACGGCTTCGCATCATGGACTAAGCGCAATGGATGGGTGGGACAGCTCACCGAAATTGACAATGACCAGATGTATCTCGTACACAGTTCAGCACCTCAGAACCTGCATATCTCAGGACCGGTGGTTGACCCGACATCACACAAGCTCACCATCCGTGGAGCCAAGGAGGACGGCACACCGCGCTGGAACTACATCTCTTATCTGCCTTCTGACAACTTCACGCTCAAGGAGGCTCTCGCCGGCTATGACGCTAAGGAGGGCGACATCGTGAAGTCGCAGACACAGATGGCGATGTACAGCGGCAATCTGGGATGGATCGGTAGTCTTACATACATGGAGAACGGCAAGGGCTATATGCTCCAACGCCAGTCGCAGGACGACGCCGTGCTGCAGTATCCGTCGAAGACTTCCGTAGGACGCAAGGCTAAGGCTGCGATGGCAGCTGCCAAGAACGCTGACGACACAAACGCTTACTTCCCGTATTCAGCCAATATGACGGCTGTAGTGGAGGTGGAAGGCGTAAGTCTGCAGCAGGGCGACCGCCTCGTAAGCTACGTAGCAGGCGAACCTCGCGGTTATGCTGAGGCTATAGAGTTGCCAGACGGCAGAACCATCTTCATGCTCACCGTGGGTGGCGACAAGCCAGAGGCTGTGGACGTGACCATCGAACGCGACGGCGACGTCATCGCCAAGGCACCGAGCGTCATCAGCTATGCTGCCAACAGCAATGTCGGCACCATCAACGAGCCGATGCACATCAGCTTCCTTGGCACAGAAGGCGGCCTCTATGTCTATCCGTCTCCGTTCCACTCGCAGCTTAAGATCCGTGCCAATGTGGACCGCAATGCCCAGACTGACGTCTTTGTCAGCGACATGAGCGGTAAGCGAGTCGTAGCATGGGACAACTGCAATGACAACGGCAACGTGGACATCACATGGAACGCCGGCAACACAGTTCCTTCGGGAGTTTATATCGTTAGCATCTCTGTAGACGGCAACGTATACTCTATGAAAGCTATCAAGAAGTAATATTAACAGAAAATCTATATGAAGTATATAAAGTATTCATTGATTGCCGCATTGTGTTTCCTTATGACACAATGCACGGAGGAAGGCGACAAGACTTATCCCCAGCAACCCGCTCCCCAGTGGAGCGTGGTGGCAGAGGATTTCGTCAGCGAAGTCCCGGCGTGGCAGGTGGCGGACAACGCCCCTGCCTCCGCCCCGGGGTGGAGAGCCGACTTCACTGGCAATGCCTCGGTGCCGTCGTGGACCGATCCTGACAAGAGCGTCTATCCGATGAGCATGACCGCCGTGGTGCGTCTCAGCCCCGTCCTCGAAACCCTTGCCGCCGACGGCGATATGATGGCTGCCTTCATTGGCGGCGAGTGTCGCGGTGTGGCTAAGAAGGTGATGAACGACGGCGTGCGCCTCTTCTTCCTTCATGTCAAGGCACCGTCCAGCGAGAGCGGCGATGTGGAGTTCCGCTATTACAGTGCAGCAGCGAAGCGTGTCTACGTTTCCGTGGCATCAGACGTAAAGTATGAGGTGGATAAGATTTACGGCACAGCCGAGAATCCTGCTTTCCCCGACTTCGAGCAGTCCGGTCCTTTCCCCGTTCCCACAAAGGCATGGGTTAAGGTGGACAAGGCGCAGCTGCCGTTCACAGTAGCCGCTGGCGATGAGCTTCAGGCTTTCGTCGGCGACGAGTGTCGCGGCATCAAGCACGTGGCAAGCGAGGCTGACATGACATATTGGTATGACGTCCTCGGTCGTGCAGAGGGCGAGCAGGTGACTTATCGCTATTACAGCGCGGAGAAGAAGCAGGTGTTCGTTTCCGAGCAGTCTTTTGTCATCGGCAAGCGCGGTTCGGTGGTTGGTTCAGAAGACCAGCCGCAGACCCTTACTTTCGTGCCGCAGGGCAGCATGACCGCTTACCTCACTCTTGACGCCGTTACTGGCAGCTATGCCGACAAGAGCGGCGACAAGCTGGCGGCGTTCATCGGCAATGTCTGCGCCGGCACGGGCGAAGTGGTGGGCGAGCAGGACGGCAGACCCGTATATAAGATGGTGATAAATGGTGTCAGCTCACAGTCAGCGGCTGTGGACATCCGCTATTACAGCCATCGTAACAACTACGTGTTCACGGCACCTGCATGCCTCCTGTTTGCCGACGGAAAGGTGGAGGCTTCGCCAGAGCAGCCCTTCACCGTACCTCTCGTTGTCGAAGGCAAGCATCCTCTCAAGATGACGGCTTGCGTCTCATTGCCTCAGAACATCGTCCGTCAGGCAACGGCGGATGACGTGATGGCTGCTTTCGTGGGCACAGAGTGTCGTGGCATGGCAAAGGCGGAGCAGGCAGAGAACGGCGAGTACGTCTTCCGAATGGAGATAAACGGCAGTATGGGAGCAGAGGAAGCAGTTACGCTGAAGTATTATTCAGGCCGCAACAAGTACCTCTATCAGGCTCCCTCAGCCTTCACGTTTGCCAACGGCGAGAGCTATGGCACAGTGAGCGAGCCTCGCGTTCCTTCTTTCGTCATTGTTGAATAAGCTTAAAACACCTATCTGTATATTATGAATAAGAAAAAGATAATAAGCTTGATGCTGGGTTGTATGTCATTGCTCCCGGCATCAGCACAGAACGGATGGTTTGTGGATGTGGGTGGAGGCGTGCAGACAATCTTCTCGAGCGATGCCAGCAAGCTGGATTTCGGCAAGCGCCTCACTCCGTCATACACCATTGGCGTGGGCAAGTGGATAACTCCCGCTTATGCCCTTCGCCTGCAGATCGGCGGGTATTCGCTTAACGGCATGTCCACATCGGAAGGACTCTATCTGCGCGACCCTCAGACCGACGGTTCCGTATATGGTCCTCACGATCCTGTAATAGATAATGTGACGGTCCGCCCTGACGGCACCTATCGTCATTATCTGCGTTATGTCAATGCTCATGCTGACTTCATGGTGAGCCTCTCGCGTCTGCTCTTCCGCAGTCAGGGCAGGTTTGACGTGCTTCCGGCTGTAGGTTTGGGCTATGCCCGTAGCTTCGCTTATCGCGGCACGGCGGGCACCAACTCGCTGACAGCCAACTTCTCCGTTACTGCCAAGTACCGTGTGCTGAAGTGCATGGATGTCAACCTTGAAATTGGTTCGGCTCTCATGCCCGACCATTTCGACGGTCGCATAACGGGCAAGAAGTATGAGCCGACGTTGGGTGCAACGCTCGGACTCACTTATCGCTTCAATGCTTCCAAGCCTTGCGCCAAGAAGGAAAGCAGTCGTAAGCGCCGCCGTGAAGCCGTGGTCGACACGGTGTATATGGTGGAGAGGGTAGTGGAGCGTCCCGTCTTTAAGGATCGCATCGTGGAGAAGCCGGTGGTGAAGAAGCAGGATGCGTTCCGTCTCGCCTCCATCAGCTTCGCTTATGCCTCAGCTAAGCCGGCGAAGAAGCAGGACATCGTGTTTGAGAACATCGTCAATTATCTCAAGCAGAATCCTTCAGCCCGCATTCGTCTGGACGGTTATGCTGACAAGGCTACGGGTGGTGAGCGCACCAATCTGATGCTCTCCATACGCCGCACCGACAGCGTACGAAACATCCTCATCGAGCGTTACGGCATCGCTCCGTCACGTATCGACGCACAGGGCATAGGCTGCAACGCCCAGCCGTATGAGGAGAACAGTCTCAATCGAGTAGTGATAGTGACAGCACTGCCCGAATAAATGCATACAGCTCGTGCCGAGTAAGTCCGGCACGAGCTGTTTTGTTAGTGTTCTGTCTTGATTCTCTTTTGTTTTTATCTATTCTTTACCCTTTCCCCGATTTTTTGCAGTAACTTTGTACAGCAAATAATTGATCCAAATATACTTAAGAAAAAATCTATGAAAATTAAGAGTTTCGTTGTGCTCTTGGCTTTAGGCTTGTCCGCATGTTCAGGAGGCAAGTATGCCGGAGTGCCAAAGGAGTATCATGAATTGCTGAATCAGACTATGGTTACAGCTGGTGATAATGCAAAGGAATTGACGAAGGCATTAAAGAAAGCTCCTGCCGACCAGAAGGAAGGTGTGGCTTTCTTGATTTCCTATATGCCGGAAAGAGATGCCAAGACGTTGACCGCTGATTTCCTCTTGGAGAACGTATCGTATGCTTATAAGGCAAGGGCAGAGTTTCCCTGGGCTAAAGAGGTGCCTAACGATATATTCTTGAACGACGTGGTGGCTTATGTCAATCTGAACGAAAACCGTGAAAACTGGCGTAAGGATTTCTATGAGCGTTTCCGTAAATATGTGGTTTCTTGTAAGACAATGCGCGAGGCCATCGATTCGGTCAACAAGAACGTACGTGACGAACTTATGGTGGATTACAACACGAAGCGCGAAAAGCCAGACCAGGCTCCTTATGAATCTATGCGTCAGCACATGGCTTCTTGCTCAGGTCTTTCCATCTTGCTAACCGATGCGTTCCGTGCTGTAGGTATACCTTCGCGTGTGGCAGGCACTCCGGCTTGGCATGATGACCGTGGCAACCATAACTGGAACGAAGTATGGGTAGACGGCAAGTGGCGCTTTACGGAGTATTATCCTTCGGAAGACCTGGATAAGTCATGGTTCCTTACCGATGCCGGTAAGGCTATTAAAGAGGATTTGCGAAAGGCTATATATGCGGCTTCTTTCAAGCCGGCTGACTCTTACTTCCCTTTGGTTTGGGATATGAACATCCGTTATGTCCATGCTGAGAACGTAACCGACCGTTATACAAGCCTATACAGAGCAGAGCTGTCTGCTGTTCCTGATGATGGCAGTCATGTTGCGTTGCGAGTGATGGTGTTCAAGGACAAGGATCATGCTGAGGCTTCAGGCGACCGCGTAGCCACTAACTTGGACGTATTCAAGGGCGATAAGCAGATTTACGGTGGTCGTAGTACAGGTGCAACACAGGATATGAATGATGTGCTCACTTTCAAGGTGGAAAAGAATCAGGTGTATACCATTAAGTTCATGAATGGTAATGGCGTGATGGAAACACAAAACGTGGAAGTGGGAGACCAGACTACGACGCTGAAACTGTATATGAAGTAAAATTAGGAGAAAAGGCAAACTGCAGTGGTGCTGGCAAGAATACCCGCACCACTGCAGTTTGCCTTTTCTCTCTATTTCTTTAGTTTTTACACACTCTCACTTAAATCGTTATCTCGCCTGATCCGTAGCAGCGGTGATGTTCCTCGTCGTACACAACGCAGAACTGGCCCGGCGCCACGCCTTGGATAAGCTCGTCGGCGTGTACTATGAAGCTGCCTTCAGAGGTGCGTTCCAAGGTGGCAGGATGGTATTCGGGGGTGTGGCGAATCTTGAAACGTACGCGAGCCGATGTGCCTGGAGCGCCCCAAGGGTCGAGCGTGAGGAAATGGAAGTCGTGGATGGGGAAGTCCTTCTTGTATGCTGTGCGCGGTTCGAAGCCCTTGCTTACGTACAGCACGTTGGCAACCACATCCTTCTTCACGACATACCACGGTCCGCCGCCGAAGCCCAGTCCGTGTCGCTGTCCGATGGTGTGAAACCACAGGCCGCGGTGCTTGCCTATCAGTTTGCCCGTCTCCAATTCGAGCACTTCGCCGGGAGCCTCGCCGAGATAGCGTCTAATGTAGTCGTTATAATTGATCTTGCCGAGGAAGCAGATGCCCTGCGAGTCCTTTCGCTTGGCGTTGATGAGGTGTTCGCGTTCGGCTATCTCCCTTACCTCGCCCTTCTGGTAATGTCCGATGGGGAAGAGTGCCTTGCGGAGCTGCCAGTCATAAATCTGTGCAAGGAAGTCGGTCTGGTCCTTTACGGGGTCGGGGCTTGTGACGAGCCACTTGCGTCCCTCCTCGTCCTCCTCCGTCTGGGCGTAATGCCCCGTGGCAATGAGGTCGTAATCCTTTCCGCGCTTCTCGTGGAATGCGCCGAACTTAATCAGTCGGTTGCACATAACGTCAGGATTGGGCGTAAATCCCGCGCGTACCTTATCCATAGTGTAGCGCGTCACCTGGTCCCAATACTCCTTATGGCAGTCCACCACCTCCAGCTTACATCCGAAGCGACGTGCCACAGCAGTAGCCATCTCGAGGTCCTCCTCGCTGGTGCAGTCCCATTCCTCCTCCTGTTCAGGTCCGATTTTTATATAGAAGCAGTCGGGGTGAAGTCCTCGCTGCGCCAGTTCGTAAACCACGACGGAGCTGTCCACGCCGCCCGAGAGCAGCACGGCAATACGCTTGTCCGTCAAGTCCGTGTTCAAGTAAGTTTTGTTCATATCGGCAAACTTACAGAAAAATATTAGAAAAACCTACAATACTCCCTCATTTTTTTAGGTTTTGTTTTGCAATTCTCTTACAAAACCGCTACTATTGTTACATTATTCAATTTTCAATGTTGCCTCACTTCGTTCGATGTGAGTATTCATATCGTTCGATATATACATTCACATCGTTCGATATGAACATGTGCATCGAACAGTGTGAGGTAACTAAAGTTGTGGTTTCGGATAACTAAAGTGGCGGTATGAGGTCGCTAAAGTGACGAGTGTTATTTGCAAACGGCAATCTATATATCGCTTTTACTGTCAAAATGTCAGACTTTCGTGTTTTTCCCGATTTTATGTTACGATTCATTGACGAATATCAATAAATGTTATGACAAAGCTAAAATAATTGTTCTTTTACTTGTGTGCGAACACAAAAGGTACTACCTTTGCAGTGTAATCAAAGAAAGAGCTCCAGTAGGGGCTTGAGAAGATAAGATAGATAAAAAAGAAAGGATAACAATTATGATTATTGTATTAGTAGTAGCCGCTTGCTGCTTGGCAGTAGTTGAGGCTGTAGAGGTAAGTAACAAGGTGAACTTCATGAAGTAAGCCGTCGCAAGACACGAGGCTAAATGGAATGAAGGACACAAGTAGGAAAACACAACATTAATATAAGGAAAGGAAAAAAGATTATGATGATTATCGGACTTATGGTATTGGCTTGCGTAGTATCCATCGCACAGGCTTTCATTGTTAACGACAAAATGTACCAGACAAAGTAACGAATAATACGATACATAATATATATGAGGCGGCTGTAGGCTATCTCCCGTACGGAGAGCGTCTGCAGCCGCTTTTTTGTTCTCTTTTTCACTATTTATCATCCTTTTTAGTAATCGTTATTTATTTACAACATACCTTTTTTTGCGCATTAGATATAATAACGTAACTTTGCAGACAGTTTAAACTATTTATTAAAAAATTGATATATCAATAAAAACTATGGAAAAGAAAAAGCTCATTACTGGGATAGTAACGGGAATCGTAGGACTTGCCCTTGTCGGTACTGTGGCATATCTCTACGTTAATCTCGACAATCAGAAGAAGGAAAACAAGGCTATGCAGGAACTCGCCGAACTCGACAAGAAGGAGATGGAGAACGAGTACCAGCAGTTTGCCACGCAATATAGCGAGATGAAGACGCAGATCAGTAACGACTCCATCATCGCACAGCTTACTGCTGAGCAGGAGAAGACAGAGCGTCTGCTCAAGGAGCTGAAGGACACAAAGTCGAACGACGCACGCGAGATTGCACGTCTGAAAAGGGAGCTTGCCACCGTACGTGCCGTCCTCCGCAGCTACGTCATCGAGATAGACTCGCTCAACCGTCTCAATCAGAACCTTACGGCTGAGAACTCACGCATCAAGGGACAGTATAACGAGGCCACACGCCAGATTGAGGGCCTTAACTCGGAGCGTGCTTCGCTCTCGGAGAAGGTGGCAATCGCCGCACAGCTGGACGCTACGGGCATCTCCATGCAGCTGAAGAACAAGAAGGGAAAGAAGACGGACAAGACATCTAAGTGTAAGACCGTGCAGGTGAACTTCACCATTGCCAAGAATGTGACAGCCTCTAACGGCACCAAGACATTCTACGTGCGCATCACCTCACCTTCGGGCACAACGCTCGGTGGAGGCGGAACTTTCAACTATCAGAACCGCTCGCTGGAGGCCACAATGCGTAAGGCTGTGGAGTATGACGGACGTGAGACCACCATCTCTACATTCTGGAACGTATCGCAGTCGCTCATGGCTGGCACATATCAGGTCAGCGTATTTGCCGACGGCAATATGATAGGTTCGCGCAGCTTCTCCTTCAAGTAAGGGAAAAGATGTCCTTCAGGCAAGGACAATGATATAAACACACAGTAATTTTTAGATGAAACAATCACTTCTTATTTTCGCTTTGGCATGTCTCGGCATGCAGGTCCAGGCGCAGCAGGTGCTCTGCTTGGACAGCTGCCGTGCCATGGCGTTGCGCAACAACAAGACCCTCGTGGCTTCACGCTTGCAGCTCGACATGGCACAGTATAACACCAAGGCGGCTAAGACCAAGTATCTGCCGCACATCAGTGCCGTAGGCGGATACGAACTCACGAGTCGTGAGATATCGTTGCTAAGCAAAGACCAGAAGAAGGCCATTTCAGGAGCCGGAACCAATGTGGTTGGTTCGATGCAAAGCGACATCTCGGGAGCTCTGACAGGGCTTGCCCAGCAGGGCGTGCTGACACCTGATCAGGCGCAGAGCCTCGGCAATATGTTCGGTCAAGTGGGATCGAAGATAGGCGAGGCGGTCAATCACGTTGGTCAGAGCTTTGTCAATGCCCTCCGTACCGACACACGTCAGATGTATGCCATCTCCGTAATGGCTACGCAGCCCATATACATGGGTGGCGCCATCACCGCTGCCAACAACATGGCGAAGATAGGGGAGAGCATGGCTGCCAACCAGATTGACGCCACCACGCAGCAGACCATCCATGCCATAGACCAGGCTTATTGGACAGTAGTGTCCGTGAAGCACAAGAAGGACTTGGCTGAGAGCTATCTGCAGGTGGTGAAGAAGCTGGACGACGACGTGCAGAAGATGATAAAGGAAGGCGTAGCCACGCGTGCCGACGGTCTGAAAGTGGCAGTAAGAGTGAACGAGGCAGAGATGTCGCTCACTCAGGCTGACAACGGACTGGCGCTTGCCAAGATGCTCCTTTGCCAGCTCTGCGGAATGCCAGCCGAAACGGAAGTGACTCTTGCTGACGAGAACACGCCGAACATCGCCACCGCCTCTACGGGCGAGAGCGACTCGGCAGACAAGGCTGAAGCACAGGACAACCGCCCGGAGATGAAGCTTCTCCAGAACGCCGTTGACCTCAGTCGTCAAGCCACCAATCTGGTACGTGCCGCATACCTTCCGCAGGTGTTGCTCACAGGCGGATACATGGCCACCAATCCTAACGTCTATAACGGATTCGAGCGCAAGCTCTCCGGCGTGTGGAATGTGGGCGTGATGGTTAGAGTGCCGTTATGGAACTGGATGGAAGGCTCTTACAAGGTGCGTGCCGGTCGCATTGCCACACGCATAGCCGAAATGGAGCGTGAGGACCTCGGAGAGAAGATTGACCTCCAGATCAGCCAGTGCCAGTTTAAGCTCAAGGAAGCCAACCGCCGTCTGGTCATGGCAATGAAGAACGTGGAGAACGCTGACGAGAATCTGCGCTGTGCTACAGTAGGATTCAAGGAAGGAGTGCTGCAGACCACTGATGTAATGGCGGCACAGACAGCATGGATGCAGGCGCAGTCGCAGAAGATTGACGCTGAGGTGGATGTCCGTCTGTCACAGGTGAACCTCAGAAAGGCGCTCGGCGTATTGCAATAACATCATTTAAATATTCTACTGAAAACATTATTATGTCAGAAAAAAAGCAACATAAGAACATTATCATCACAGCTGCCTGCACAACACTCGTCGTTGCCGTGGTGGCTGTGATTGGCGCCATGTCGATAAAGCAGGAACCTGAGACCATCCAAGGACAGGTGGAGGTTTCGGAGTACCGCGTGTCGAGCAAGGTGCCGGGACGTATCCTCGAAATACGTGTGAAGGAGGGCGACTACGTTAACGTGGGCGACACGCTTGCCATACTGGACGCTCCCGAAGTACGCGCAAAGATGACTCAGGCACAGTCGGCTGAGAACGCTGCTGCCGCTATGGACGAAATGGCTAACAACGGTGCACGTCAGGAGCAGGTGCGTGGAGCATTTGCTGTCCTGCAGCAGGCAAAGGCTGGTCTGGAGATAGCACAGAAGTCGTATAACCGCGTGCAGCGACTCTATGATGAGGGCGTGATGACAGCCCAGAAGCGCGATGAGGCTTTCGCCAACTACAAGGCGCTGGAGGCGCAGGTGAAGGCAGCGCAGAGCCAGTACGACATGGCTCGTAACGGAGCGCGTACCGAGGAGAAGAAGGCTGCAGCAGCACAGGTGAACAGGGCCAAGGGCGCTGTGGCTGAGGTCAATTCATACATACACGAGACAATGCAGATAGCGCAGATGGCTGGTGAGGTGAGCGACGTCTATCCAAAGGTGGGCGAGCTTATCGGAACCGGTTCGCCCATCATGTCCGTGTCGCTCATGAACGACATCTGGGGAACCTTCAATGTGCGTGAGGACCAGCTGGACGGCATGAAGGTGGGCAGCATTGTCACCGCTTTCGTCCCTGCCTTCAAGAAGGAGATACGCATGAAGGTGTACTACATCAAGGACCAGGGATCGTATGCTGTGTGGAAGGCAACAAAGTCGAACGGTCAGTACGACCTCAAGACCTTCGAGGTGAAGGCTCGTCCGATGGACAAGCTGGAGGGACTGCGTCCGGGTATGTCGCTGATACTTAAGAGATGAATATCATAAAACGAATATTACATATTGCCCTGCGCGAGTGCAGGAGAATGAAGGCGAACCGCATGTATCTCTTCTGCATGATCGTCTTCCCGGTCTTCGTGACCTTCTTCTTCACGTCGCTCATGGACGAAGGACAACCTCAGGACATGCCGGTGGGCGTGGTGGACCTCGACAATTCCAGCACTACCAGAAAGCTGACTCGTCTGCTCGACTCGTTCCAGTCCACTAAGGTGGTGGCGCATTATCCGAATGTGGACGAGGCTCGGCATGCCGTGCAGAAGGGCGACATCTACGGATTCGTCTACTTCCCCAAGAACACCACGGCAGACCTGCTGGCATCACGCCAGCCCACCATATCTTATTATTACAGCTACGCCTCGCTGACCGCAGGATCGCTGGTGTTCAAGGACCTGAAGACAATGGCTACGCTCGGTTCGGCAGCCGTAGGCAAGCAGGTGATGACCGCCAAGGGATATACGGACCGTCAGATAATGGCGTTCCTGCAGCCCATCGTGCTCGACACGCACACCGTGGGTAACCCGTGGGTGAACTATAACGTTTATCTCACCACGATGCTCGTGCCTACGTGTATGCTGTTGCTCGTGTTTCTCATCACGGCTTACTCGTTGGGTACCGAACTGAAGCAGCAGACGGCTAAGCAACTCATGGAGATGTCCGCAGACAATCCGTTCGTGGCTATAACCGGAAAAATGCTTCCGCAGACGATGGTGTGGCTGCTCGTTATGGGCTTCTACCTTTATTATGTCTTCGGCGTGCAGGCATTCCCTCACCCCGGCGGATGGCACATATTGCTGATGCTCGGCATGCTTGCCGTGTTGGCGGCGCAGGGATTCGGCATCTTCATGTTCGGACTGTTCCCGTCGCTGCGTATGTCGATGAGCATCTGCTCGCTTTGGGGCGTGCTCAGCTTCTCAATGGTGGGCACGGCGTTCCCCACGCTTGCCATGGATCCGGAGCTACAGGTGCTTGCCAATCTTTTCCCGATGAGGCATGTCTTCCTTGTCTACGAGATAGCCGCCTTTGGAGGTTATCCGCTTATGGACGTGGCGACAAATATCATAGCCCTTGTGCTCTTTGCGTCGGCACCGCTGCTAGTGATGCTGCGCATCGGAAAGGCATTGAAGGAATACGTCTATATGCCGTAGAACACCACTAATCATCAATACTGAACAACTAACAATAAGGGATGTCAAGAAAAATAATCACTTACATCATAGACGTTGCAAAGGTCTGGATGCACGAGTATAAGCAGATTTTCAAGGATGAGGGCACGCTGCTCTTTGTCATCCTTGTGCCTCTGCTTTATCCCGTGCTCTATTCCTGGATATATAACAATGAGGTGGTGAAGGAGGTGCCCGTGGCTGTAGTAGACTGTTCGCACAGCGCAATGGCAAGAGAGTTTGTGCGCCATTGTGACGCTTCTTCAGACGTGAAGGTGGCGTACAGATGCAACAGCCTGGAGGAAGCCAAGGACCTTGTGGGCCATCAGAAGGTATACGGCGTGATATACATGCCGGAAGATTTCGGCACACGACTCGGACGCATGGAGCAGGCGCATGTCAGCGTATACTGCAACATGGGACTGATGCTTACCTATAAGGCCATCTTCCAGACATGTACGGCGGTGGCTGCCGACCTCAACTCTCGCATTCAGATAGAACTTTCCGGCGCTTATACGGCAAGGGAAGGCGAGTTGACAGCAAGCCCGATAAACGTACGCGACGTACCGATGTTTAACAATACGGGAGGATACGGCAACTTTATCCTGCCCGGTGTGCTGGTGCTCGTGCTGCAGCAGGTTCTGCTTCTCGGCATTGGCATGGCTTACGGCACGTCCTACGAGAAGCACGGATTTGTGCGTCTCAAGCCTATGCTCGAACGCAATTTCGGTCTTTCGCGCATTATGGTTGGCAGGACGTTGGGCTTCCTTGTGCTCTTTGTGATGCTGTCAGCATGGGTGTTGTTGGCAATACCGCGCATTTTCAACTTCGTGCACATAATGCCTCGTGGCGAGTTTCTGCTCTTCACCATACCGTATCTTCTCGCCTGCATCTTCTTCGCCATAACCTTCTCGTTCATAGTAAGGCAGCGAGAGAATGTCATGCTCCTCGTGGTGTTCACTTCTGTGCCCTTCCTCTTCATGTCGGGCGTGTCGTGGCCTAAGAGCAACATTCCCGAAATATGGCAATTGACCAGCTATCTCTTCCCGTCCACATTCGGCATTCAGGGCTTCATAAAGCTCAATACCATGGGTTGTCTCTTCTCCGACATCTGGCCGGAGATAAAGGCGCTGTGGATGCAAGTGATAGTCTACGGAGCACTTGCCACGCTCGTGACGAGGTGGCAGGTTAAGAGAAGTTAAGGTATATGTTTGAGAGTTGAAAGTTGGGAATTGAGAGTTATGATATGCTATAAAGCTTATTGATTGCTATAATTGTTTATACTTATAAAAAGTAATCATAACTCTCAACTCTAAATTCTCAACTCTCAACTAATCATATCTCTCAATTTATTGTTGTAAGTTGTTATTTTATCTTTACTTATACCACGGAATTGGATTTTTTTCTCTAATTTTGCACATTTGAAAGAGTGGCACTTTAGCGCGACGGCGTTAAGGGCGCTTTTATTATGCAAAACGAAATCTATAATAATAAGGAATAGAGATGAAAAAGAAAATCCAGTTCAGTCTCGTTTATCGAGATATGTGGCAGTCTTCCGGAAAGTTCCAGCCACGTAAAGACCAGTTGGAGCGCATCGCTCCCGTCATCATTGATATGGGTTGCTTTGCCCGCGTCGAAACCAACGGCGGAGCCTTCGAGCAGGTTAATCTGCTTGCCGGCGAGAATCCAAATGATGCGGTACGCGCTTTCTGCAAGCCTTTCAACGAGGTAGGCATCAAGACCCACATGCTCGACCGCGGTCTCAACGCCCTCCGCATGTATCCCGTACCTGACGATGTACGTGCCCTTATGTATAAGGTAAAGGCAAAGCAGGGTACTAACATCACACGTATCTTTGACGGTCTGAACGACGTGCGCAACATCATCCCCAGCATCAAGTGGGCTAAGGAAGGTGGCATGACTCCCCAGTGCGCACTCTGCATAACCAACTCTCCCGTACACACTCTGGAGTACTACATGAACATCGCTGACCAGCTCGTCGCTGCCGGCGCTGAGGAAATCTGCCTCAAGGACATGGCTGGTATCGGTCAGCCCGCATTCCTCGGCAAGCTCACAAAGATGATCAAGGACAAGTATCCTGAAATCATCATCCAGTATCACGGCCACTCAGGTCCTGGTCTGTCAATGGCTTCCATCCTCGAGGTCTGCAACAACGGTGCAGACATCATCGACACAGCCATCGAGCCGCTTTCATGGGGTAAGGTACATCCGGACGTTATCTCTGTTATCAGCATGTTGAAGAACGAGGGCTTCGAGGTTCCCGAAATCAACATGTCAGCATATATGAAGGCTCGTGCCCTCACTCAGGAGTTCATCGACGAGTGGCTCGGCTACTTCATCAATCCCGGCAACAAGATTATGTCATCGCTCCTTCTCGGCTGCGGTCTCCCCGGCGGTATGATGGGATCAATGATGGCTGACCTTGGCGGTATGCGCACCACCATCAACAACGTACGCAAGAAGAATGGCGAGGACGAGCTTTCTATGGACGACCTCCTCATCAAGCTCTTCGACGAGGTGGAGTATGTATGGCCGCGCGTAGGTTATCCTCCATTGGTTACACCGTTCTCACAGTACGTGAAGAACATCGCCCTCATGAACCTTCTCACCATCGAGCAGGGCAAGGGTCGCTTCGTGATGATGGACGACTCTATGTGGGGTATGATTCTCGGAAAGTCAGGAAAGATTCCTGGAACCATCGATCCCGAACTCGTAGAGCTTGCCAAGAAGCAGGGCCGCGAATTCACAGACGTTGACGCTCACACTCTCCTCACAGACGCCCTCGACTCATTCCGCAAGGAGATGGACGAGAACGGATGGGAGTATGGTCAGGACGACGAAGAGCTCTTCGAGCTTGCCATGCACCCGGAGCAGTATCGCAACTATAAGAGCGGTCAGGCTAAGAAGAACTTCCTCGCTGACCTCCAGAAGCTCAAGGACGCCAAGCTCGGCGCCAATCTTTCTCCCGAGCAGCTCAGCGCTTACAAGCACGCTAAGGCTGACGCCATCGTTGCTCCCGTTAAGGGCGACATCTACTGGGAGTTCTCTGGCGAAGGCGAGTGCGCACCGACTGTCGAGCCGTTCATCGGCAAGGAGTATAAGGAAGGCGACGTTCTCTGCTACATCCAGGCTCCTTGGGGCGAATTCGTAGAGGTACCAGCTGCACTCGGTGGCAAGATTGTCGAGATCAATGCCAAGCGTGGTTCGAAGGTATCTAAGGGTGACGTTATCGCCTACATTGAGCGCGATCACGAGTAATCTTATATATGTACGAAACAATAATTGACAAATACTACGGAGGATGTGACGCATTGCGCCACATCCTCGTTACGCATAGCGAATCTGTGGCGCGTCGTGCGCTGCAGATAGCTTCCCAACACCCTGAACTAAACATCGACACCGACTTCGTACGCGAAGCTGCCATGCTTCATGACGTCGGAATAATACGCGTGGACGCACCGTCCATTGAATGTCACGGCACGGAGCCGTACATCCGCCACGGTGTCTGCGGCGCCGAACTCCTTCGTTCGGAAGGAATAGACGAGAGATACGCTCGCATTTGCGAACGCCATACAGGAGCAGGACTCACACTTGACGACATCGTCTCGCAGAACCTGCCGCTGCCTCATCACGACCTGCAGCCCGAAACCATCGAGGAGAAACTGATATGTTACGCGGACAAGTTCTACTCGAAGTCACACCTCTCCCGCGAGAAGACCATCGAGCAGGCTGAGAAAAGCCTCGCAAAGTTCGGTGGCGAAACACTTGCAAGGTTCAGAGCAATGAAAGATATCTTTGAACCGGAAAAGTAATTTGATATAACAAAAGAAACAGAAATTGAGAACAAAGACCCTCATAGCCCTATTGCTCTGCGTTGTCGTCTTCGTGATGGCAAGCTCTGTTGCGCCCTTGTCGCAAAAGCGTAAGAGCAAGAAGGAACTACGCGACTCTATTGAGACGGCTGAGCTTAACATGGAGGCTGACAGCATCTTGCGCGACTCCCTGGGAAGGGAGATTGTGGACACCACGAAGATGGACTCCATGCAACTTGCCATCTATCATCATAACCGTGCCATCGACGATTCCATTCGTCTTGACTCGATTAACCGTCAGCGTGCCAACGGCATCAATTCGCCTGTGCAGTATTCTGCGGAAGACTCGCTCGTCTACGATGCTACGTCAAAGACAGCACGTCTCTACGGTGCATCTACGGTGAAGTATGAGAACATGGACCTCGCTTCGGAGAAGATACACATGAGCATCGACTCGTCCGTAGTGCATGCCACGGGAGCGCGAGACACCACCGACACCACTGGCTTAAAGCTTATTGGTACGCCTGTCTTCACGATGGGAGCCGACAAGTATGAGAGTGATACGATGGCGTTCAACTTCAAGACAAAGAAGGGTCTTATATCTAAGGTATACACTCAGCAGGAGGACGGTTTCCTCCAGAGTGAGATATCAAAGCGTAACGCCAACGGCGACATTTATCTGCAGCACGGACGTTACACCACTTGCGATGCCAAGCATCCCGACTTCTACATTGCCCTTTCTCGCGCCAAGGTGCGCCCCGGCAAGGACGTGGTGTTCGGTCCCGCATACCTTGTAGTGGCTGACGTGCCTCTGCCGCTTGCCATTCCTTACGGCTTCTTCCCCTTTACTAAGAGCTATTCCTCAGGCTTTATCATGCCTACGTACGGCGATGAGAACAGCCGCGGATTCTATCTGCGCGACGGTGGCTACTATTTTGCCATCAACGACAAGATGGACCTAAAGCTTTTGGGCGAAATCTATACAAAGGGTTCGTGGGGACTGTCTGCGGCGTCTAACTATAACAAGCGCTATCGCTTTAACGGCAGCTTCTACGTAAGCTATCAGGACACCAAGACTGGTGATAAGGGAATGCCAGACTTCTCACGTCAGAAGAGTTTCAAGATTCAGTGGAGCCATCGTCAGGACTCGAAGGCAAATCCTTACAGCTCGCTCTCGGCAAGCGTAAACTTCGCCACGTCAAGCTATGAGCGCAACAACCTCAACTCGCTCTACAATCCGCAGACGCTGACCCAGTCGACACGTACATCTTCTGTATCGTGGAGCACGACCTTCTCAAGCATCGGACTCTCGCTCAGTTCCACTGCCAACCTCTCGCAGAACATGCGCGACTCAAGCATCGCCATGACTCTGCCTGACCTCAACATCTCGATCTCACGCTTCTATCCGTTCAAGAGGAAGCATGCTGTAGGCGACGAGAAGTGGTATGAGAAGATTTCGATGTCGTACACCGGACACATCTCCAACAGCATCAACACGAAGGAAGACCGCTTCCTCCATTCCAATCTGATAAAGGACTGGCGAAACGGATGGAACCACTCTATTCCTATCAGCGGCAACTTCACTCTCTTCAACTACCTCAACATTTCGCCATCGTTCAACTTCACCGACCGCATGTACACCAACAAGGTGATGCGTTCATGGGACGACACCAGACAGCGAGAGGTATGTGACACCATCTATGGATTCAACAACGTCTATAACTATAACCTCTCGATAAGTGCATCCACCAAGATGTATGGTTTCTACATCCCGAGCCGTAAGATATTCGGCGACAAGATACAGGCTGTTCGTCACGTTATTACGCCGTCGGTAAGCTTCAGCTATGCGCCTGACTTCTCTGCCAGCCGTTACGGATATTACAAGACGTATCAGAAAACCAATGCAGACGGTTCGGTGGACCTCGTAGAGTATTCGCCTTATAGCGGACAGCTGTTCGGCGTGCCCGGTAAGGGAAAGACCGGCAACATCAGCTTCGACCTCTCCAACAATGTGGAGATGAAGATAAAGTCTGACAAGGACTCAACTGGATTCAAGAAGCTCAGCATCATCGACGAGCTGGGACTCTCGATGAGCTACAATATGGCTGCTAAGGAGAAGCCGCTCAGCGATCTCTCCATGCGAATCCGCCTGAAATGGTGGAAGAACTATACGTTCAACATGACGGCAGTCTTCGCTTCATACGCCTATGAGCTTGACGCCAACGGACATCCTTATGTGGGCAACCACACGCTTTGGGGCATGGGCAAGTTCGGTCGTTTCCAGGGAACGTCGCAGAACTTCTCATTCACACTCACACCTGATAAGATAAAGAAGTGGTTCGGTGGCGGTGACGACAAGGACGACAAGAAAAAGAAGAACAAGGACGATGAGGACGGTATGGACACCGACATCGAGTCGAACGTGGACGACACAATGGTGGCTGGACAGCGCGGTGCCAAGAAGAAGAGTGGCGGTGGCAAGGCTGAGACCGATGCCGACGGCTACATGCGTTTCAATATGCCGTGGTCGCTGACCTTCGGATATGGTATCACGATGCGTGAGAACACCAGTGGAAAGTTCAATACCAAGTCAATGCGCTATCCGTATAAGTTCACGCAGAACCTCAATGTCAGCGGCAATGTTCGCCTCAGCGACGGATGGAACATCTCGTTCTCATCAGGTTACGACTTCGAGAGAAAGGAACTCTCAATGACAACCGCTTCGCTTCAGCGCGACCTCCACTGCTTCAATATGTCGTGCTCTGTGGTGCTTGCCCCGTACACAAGCTACAACTTCTCGTTCCGATGCAACGCAGCCACGCTGACAGACGCGCTTAAATACGACAAGCGTTCGGGATATAGCAACGCTGTAGAGTGGTATTAAAATGAAATTCATACAATAAAAAAAGGAGAGTCCGTAATGGCTCTCCTTTTTTATTGTGAAAATAAATGTGATCCCGTTGGGATTCAAACCCAAGACCTTCAGAACCGGAATCTGACGCTCTATTCAGCTAAGCTACGGGACCTTTATGTCTGCTTACTCTTTAGCAAGCAGATGCAAAGGTACAAAATTAGTTTTAATTCTGCTACCAACCTACGGCTTTTCTTTTTCTTTGTTGAGTCCTTTTCCCTTCCCCATTTGTCAAATAATTTGACGGTTGTGTCTAATTATTGGACAATACATACTATAAGGTTCTTATTCTAATCGTTTGATTATCAACGAAGATATGCTTTTGGCACAGCCATTGTCCTTATTATATAAAAAAGAGGAAGATTATGAAAAGAATAGTAATACTGATAGGATGGATGCTTCTTGCGTCTGGAGTCGCGGCACAAAGCTGGAGCCTTGACGACTGTATGAAGTATGCCGTAGGGCATGCCACGGATGTGAAGCGTGAGACTATCAATGCCCGTCAACGCAAGCAAGACTATCATCATGCCGTTGCCGCTTTCTTGCCCACCGTCTCTGGTGGAGTGCAGGGGCAGTATGCTTGGGGACGAAACATCGACCCTGAGACCAATACATATAATAATGTGACGACATTCAACAACTACTATCAGCTTTATGCCGAACTGAATGTGTTTGACGGTTTCGCCACAATCAATGCTTTCAGGCAAGCCCGACTGAGCCGTGACTATTCTGTTACGGCTATGCAGAAGGCGCAGGACAATATAGCCATTGACGTGATGCAGAAATACGTGGATGCAGCATACGCAGAGGCAAGTATAAGGATAGCAAGCGAGAAGCTGGACGAAAGCCGACGTATGCTGACTAAGACGAAACGTCTGTACGAACTTGGCGAGAAAGGACGCCCGGATGTGGTGCAGATGGAATCGCAGGTGGCTGAAGACGAATACTGTCTTACGCATCAGGAAAACGTGACTAAACAGAGTATGCTTGCTTTGAAATCTGTGATGAACTATCCCGTTGGTGATGAGCTGATGTTGGATGTCCCGTCAGACGACAAGTTTGCATTCTGTTCACTTCCTATAGGGGACAAGCAGAACTCTGAAACCATCTATCAGAGTTTTCAAAGTATGTCTCCAGATTTAAAGTCGGCAGAATACGAAGTGGAGCGGGCACGTTATGACTATAAGATAGCGAAAGGCAGACTGTTGCCATCGCTCTCGCTTACTGGCGGCGTCACCACCAACTATTACAAGAATCTCTCTCTGAAAGGGCAATACGATGGATTTGCCTCGCAGTTTCGCAACAATCGAGGCGAATACCTCGCATTGACCCTTTCGATACCTATTTATAATAGCGACCGTTGGCACAGCATGAAGAAGGCACGCAATGACTGGCAGTTGGCGCAGGTTAATCTGGAGGAAACCCGTCGCAAACTTCACGACCAGATAGCACAGGCGGTGATGGATGCTGAAGGCTACGCCAAGGAGTTGCGACAGATGCAGAAGAAGGTAGCCTCCGATTCGCTCGCCTATCACATGTCGAGCCGTAAGTTTGAGGAAGGAATGCTTTCCACCTTCGACCTTCATACCGCAGCACAAACTCTTCTTGAGAGTAAGATAAAGCAACTCCAGATGCAGATGCTGCTCGTCATAAAGCAAAGGTTAGTGGAATATTACAAAGGAGAAAAACTGATAAGATAAGTTATGGACATAAAGATAGTAAAGAAGAAATATCTCGTGCCTCGCAAGTATTGGGCATGGATTAGCGGAGGAACAGTTCTCATTGCTGTCCTCGTATGGTTGGGCTTGGGCAATTTCTCTTCCACATTGAAGGTGGACAGAAAGAGCTTGAGCATAGGAAATGTGGAGCGAGCGCAGTTCAACGACTATGTTTCGGTGGACGGACAGGTGGTTCCTATCTCCGTTGTGCAAATTAGTTCGGAGGAGGGTGGCATCGTCTTGGAGAAAGTAGTGGATGAAGGCGCCCACGTGAACAAGGGCGATGTCATTGTGCGACTGAGCAATTCTAATCTCGACCTTGAGATTCTGAATGCCGAGAGCGAACTTGCCGAAAAGCAGGACATGCTTCGCAACACTCAAATATCAATGGAACAAGACCGACTGAGCAATAGCAACGAGGAGCTTACGCTTTCGCAGGACGTAATCACCAAGCGTCGAGCCTATGAGCATCAGGAGACTTTGCACAAGGAACAGCTCAATTCGCGCGAGGAATATCTCAAGGCTAAGGAAGCTTACGACCTTGCCGTAAAGAAGCATGCGCTCATTAGCAAGCGACTGAAGAAGGATGCGCAGCTCCGCCGTTCGCAGATGGAACAGATGGGCGACAATCTGGAAGCCATGCAGAAGAATGTACAGCTGGTTCGCCAGCGCAAGGAGAAGTTGAATATTCGCAGCACCATTTCGGGTGAGATTGGTTTGCTTGATGTGGAGCTTGGACAGAGCATACAGGCAGGACAGAAGATAGGAGTGATAAACGATCTAAGCGACTACAAGGTGCAGGCGCAGGTGGATGAGCATTACATCGACCGTGTGAAGCCGGGGCTTAATGCCTCTTTCGTTCAGAACGGCAAGCATTATCTCTTGCAGGTTCGCAAGGTTTATCCCGAAGTGAGAGACGGCAGGTTCCGCATCGACTTCGTCTTCAAAGGCGTTCGCCCTGGCAACATCCGAACGGGTCAGACTTATTACGTGGATTTGCAGCTTGGACAGTCGAAGCAGGCAATAATCATCCCTAAAGGCACGTTTTATAGTGTAACGGGTGGTCAATGGATTTACGTGTTAGACCGTGACGGCAAGAAGGCTTATCGCCGCAAGATAACCATAGGTCGCCAGAATCCTCAATACTATGAGGTGATAGAAGGTTTGGAGCCGGGCGAGCAGGTTATCGTTAGCGGCTACGAAGCATATAAGGACAATGATGTCTTAGTGATTAATTAGTAGTGATTAGTGATTAATTGGGCTAACGCCCTTGAAACAGAATATTGATATGAATAATATTATTAACGCATTCAAGAATCTGCCTCGAAGGGGCCAGCACAATTTCGTGAAGATATTGTGTCTGGCGCTCGGGCTGGCAATCAGTTCGGTGATTATCGCCGAGATTTATTTCGAGCAGACTTACGATACGTATTTCCCTGGATGGGAGAGGACGTATATGATTTCGGAAGTGGGTACTAACCAAGACGAAACTTTGAAGTTTAACCAAACTTCAGGAGCTACCGCTCAAGGTGTAAAGCAATATGCGCCTATGGTGGAAGTAGCTACAAGTACTCACTTTTTTTATGACGATGCCCAATGCAAGATGGAAGACCAGAACGTCGTGTCTGCCAATATCTTGATGGCAGACAGTTGTTTCTTCGATATCTTTCCGCAGAAGATATTGGTGGGCAATGCCAAGCAGATATTGTCCCAACCGTTGTCTTGCCTTATCGATTCGGAGACGGCAGCAAAGATTGGCGGCAATGTTGTTGGCAAGCATTTCACGCTTACCAATTATCCGGGAACCACTTTTACCATCTATGGTGTTTTCGAAGAGTTTCCATGGGGTTCATCTTTGCATAACATCCGGATTATTCTGTCAATGCCCAGTACGCCATACGTATATTCTTATGATGGTAGAGATCAATGGGTGGGAAATGATTGCTATGCATCATACATCCGATTGGCAAAGGGACATGATGCAAAAGAACTCAAGCCTTACGTGAATAAGATGCGAGAGGATCATTTTCCTCTGAAGGATATGAAGAATATGGGATTGGAACTCAACTATGATTTCACGGTGTTGAGCGATGTTTACACCCAAGACCCTTACATCAAGAAGATGGGATGGATTATGTCTATTGTGGCTTTTGTCCTCCTTTTCACTTCTGTGATGAATTATCTGCTTATCATCGTTGGAAATCTTGTGGGTCGTTCTCGCGAGATGGCTGTCCGCAAGTGCTACGGTGCCAAACCTAAGAACATTCATGCCATCATCTTCTCTGAGGCTTTGGTGCATGTGGGCTTGGCTGTTGTTCTTGCAGCTTTGCTCGTATTCCTTTGCAAGGGCACGATAGAGAATTTCCTCTCAGCTCCGATAAGCACGTTGGTGCTTAATCGTGGCAGTTGGATATTGGTGGCTATTTGTCTTTTGGTATTGCTAATTGGCGGCTTGGTGCCTGGTTGGCTTTACAACAAGATTCCAGTAGCCATTGCTTTCCGTGGTTATAATGAGAACCGCAACCGATGGAAACTTGCTTTGTTGGGCATCCAGTTCGTTATCTCTGGTTTGCTGTTTAGTCTGCTTTACATTGTGAATGGTCAGTACCAGCTGATGTTGGGTCTCGATCTTGGATATGATTATGATAATGTGGCGATAGTTTCGATAGATGCCAGCGATGCTAATCAGCGCCAGCAATGTATGGCTGAAATCAGACGAATGCCGAATGTCAAGGATTGTTGTTCTACTTACTCTGTTCCGATAAATGGATATAATAGTGGTGGAAATATGGTTGGAATACCCGGCGATGATAATAACACCATTAATATTATGGAGATGTCGGGAGTGGACGACAATTACTTTAAGATGATGAACATCCCTATCGTTCAGGGTTCGTTCTTTACCGATAGAAGTGACAGCTGCCGTCAGGTAATCATTGATGAGCGATGTGCTGAGAAACTCATCAAAACATGGCATTGGAAGGATGGCGTTGTAGGCAAGCAGATTACTTGTACGGGACATGACGAAAACGTTTTCACCGTCTGCGGTGTATGCAAAAACGTTCGTTGGGGTGATGTAAGAACCTGTGGAGATATGATGAATGGTTTCCCTTTATTGTATTTCTATTCACTCAAGAGGTCTTTCTATATATTGGTTAAGTTTAATGAACTGAAGGAAGAATCGTTGTCGGAGTTGCAAACGAAAGTGCAGTCGTTGTATCCTAACAATAAGGTCATCGTGAAGAGTTATGCCTCAGAATTAGCTAACCAGTATTCTTCCCAACTCAATTTCCGCAACGGCATCCTCGTGGCTGGTATCGTTACGATGATTATCGCCCTCTTCGGATTGGTGGGATATACGAGTGATGAGGTAAACCGCCGCCGTAAGGAGATAGCGATAAGGAAGGTGAACGGAGCGAAGGTGAAGGATATTCTGCGCATCTTCCTGAAGGACATTATGAAGATTGCCTTGCCTTGTATCATCGTGGGAGACATTGGGGCTTGGCTTATAGCCAGACAATGGCTTATGTCGTTCAGCGAGAAGATTACTATCACACCTTTACTCTTTATATGTGTTACGATTCTGCTGCTCGTCATCATCGCCCTATCAGTAATCATCAATTGCTACAAGGTGGCGAATAGTAATCCGGTGAAATATCTCAAGGATGAATAAGTCTCCCGCAGATTTCACAGATGACACAGATTTAAGGGCGTATGCCCTTTAACATTCAACATTTCACACTTAACATTCAATATTAAAATGCTTAAAATAGAGAATCTTTGCAAGTCATTCCGCACAGAGGATGTGGAGACTATAGCTTTAAATAATGTGTCGTTCACAGTAGAAGATGGTGAGTTTGTTGCCATCATGGGACCGTCAGGTTGCGGCAAATCCACTTTGCTCAATATCCTTGGATTATTGGATAATCCTACATCGGGAAAATACTTCTTGGGCAATCATGAGGTGGCTAACCTTAAAGAAAACGAACGTACGGATGTGCGCAAAGGCGAGATAGGTTTCGTATTCCAGAGCTTCAACCTCATTGACGAACTAACTGTGGAGGAGAACATCGAGCTTCCTCTTACTTACCTTGACATTCCGAAGTCGGAGCGCAAGGCAAAGGTGGAAGCCATCATGAAGCGCATGGCCATCAGTCATCGTGCCAAGCATTTCCCACATCAGCTCTCTGGAGGTCAGCAGCAGCGAGTAGCCATCGCTCGTGCTGTGGTCTTCGGACCTAAGCTCATCCTCGCTGATGAGCCTACGGGTAACCTCGACTCAAAGAATGGAGCCGAAGTGATGCGTCTGCTTACCGAACTGAACCACGAGGGCACCACCATCGTCATGGTAACGCATAATGAGCACGACGCCAAGATTGCCCATCGCATCATCCGACTGTTTGATGGCAGCATAGTGGAAGGGTAGAAATATCCATAAATTTATGTCATAATGAATCTCCTAAGTCATGCTGTACTTGGGAGATTCTTGCGCTTTTTTGAGGCTTATCCTCGAAAAAGTGTTGTTTTTGTTAGTTTATATCCTCGAAAAAGTGTTGTTTTTGTTAGTTTATATCATCGAAAAAGTGTATCCTCCTTCAGAAATCCGCAAAATGTCTGGTGTAATCTAACAAGATAAATGTATCGTTAAGGGATGACGATGCGGAACGTGGTGATGCCTTGCTCTTTATCTTGATGAAGAGTAAGGCTGCCTCCGCTTACTCGCATGATTTGGCGGGATAGGGAGAGACCGATGCCGCTTCCTTCGGGCTTTGTGGTGAAGAAAGGAATGAAGATGTGGGAGGCTATGTCGTCGGGGATTAGACCGGCATTGTTGCTCACGTCGATGATGACGGATTCCTGCTCGTTGGTGTAAGCGTGGAGGCAGATGAATGGTTTGGTGGTCGGGATGGATTGCAAGTCATTGAAAGCCTCTACGGCATTTTTCAGAAGATTTGTCACTACGTGCGAGATGAGGCTCTCGTCGGCATAAGCCAACAAGTCCTTTGGTGTTACCGCTATTTCCACTTCATGATTGCAAAGCATTGCCATACGTTCGAGGAACGGCTCCACATAGAAGAGGGCGGGTTGAGGCTGGGGCACATGAGTGAAGCGGCGGTAGTTGTTGACGAAAGCCAAGAGTTCGGTTCCTGTCTTGTGGATGGTCTCCAATCCTTGTTTCAGCTTGGCTTGCTCTGTTGGTTGCAGTTCTGCTGCGTTCTGCTCTTCGTTATCGAGTTCTCTCAGCAAAGTCTCGCTGAGCGAAGTAACCGGCGTGATGGTATTCATTATTTCATGTGTCAGCACACGAATCAGCTTAATCCATGAGTCCACCTCTTGGTTGCTAAGCTCGTGGCTTACGTCGCTTAGGGCGATGATGCGCACATGCTTGCCCTTCAGCATGGCTTGCGTCTCATGCTTAGCCAGATGTTCGTCTTTTAGTTTCTTTCTTACCTGATTGATGTGTGTGAGCACGTCGGTGTCGAGCAATCGGAGAGCAGCCTGGTTGTGCTGCAGGATGTTGTCCTGACTGTCCACCACCATTATGCCTGTATCCACCGCATTCAGTATCTGCTCGTAATATTTCTCCCGCTCCATCTGCTCCTCCCTTGTATGCTGCAGGAAAAGCTTGATGCGGTTAAGAGATTGGTGCAGAATCTTGTCCTCCTTATTCCTCTTTTCTGTGGGGAAGTTGAAGGAGAAGTCGCCATTGTCAATGGCATCAAAAAGGAACCTTACCTTCTTGATGTTGCGACGATAGTGGCGGTAGAGGCGAACATAGCCCACTACAGCCACAAGCAAAACCATTATGATGACAATCTGTTTATAGTCCATATCGCTTGATCTTATTATAAAGCGTCTGACGGGAAATGCCCAGCCTTGCTGCCACCACCGACAGATTGCCCTCGCATTCCTTGATGGTTTTCTCTATCATGCGACTCTCCATCTCGTCGAGCGTCTGCACCTCCTCCAACGGTTTCTCCCTTCTCGTTTGGTTGCCGCCGTCGATGTCATCGGCAGCAATCATTCCACCATCCGACAATATCACGGCTTTCTCGATGGCGTGCTGCAGCTCTCGGATATTGCCATACCAAGGCAGGCTGGTGAGCTTCTTCTCTGCCTCATCTGAGAAGCGAAGGTTAGTCTTGTTGTATATGTCGCCATACTGACGAAGAAATCGGTTGGCAAGCGGCACGATGTCAGCCTTTCTCTGTCTGAGGGCTGGCAGTTCCAGGTGGATAGTGTTGATACGATAGAGCAAATCCTCTCTGAATTCGCCGTCATTAACCATCTGCTGCAGATTGCGGTTGGTGGCGCAGACCAGTCGGACATCCACGGGTATCTGAGTGGAACCGCCCACTCTCACGATGCTTCTGCGTTGCAGGGCTGTGAGGAGCTTTGCCTGAAGGCTATACGAGAGGTTTCCGATTTCGTCCAGAAAGATGGTGCTGCCGTCTGCCAGCTCAAACTTGCCCGGCTTGTCCACCTTGGCATCCGTAAATGCGCCCTTCACATGACCGAACAGTTCGCTCTCGAAAAGGGTTTCCGAAATGGCTCCCATGTCCACCGGCAGCATCTTCTTACCGCTGCGAGCCGACAGCCGATGAATCTCGTTAGCCAATACCTCCTTGCCCGTACCGTTCTCGCCCGTGATAAGGATGTTGGCATCGGTGGCTGCAACCTTCTCCACCACGTGTCTCAAATCGGTCATCACCTCGCTCTCTCCCCAATACATCATGCCTTGCGCATTCTTTCCTCCAAGCTTGCCCGCGGTTTTGTCCGCAGCCTTGTTCTTGTCCCTTGCTTCCAACAATGTGCTGATCATCTTCCCGTTTTCGAAAGGCTTGACGATGAAGTCGGCTGCACCTTCCTTGATACCCGTTACGGCAAGCTGTATGTCGGCATAAGCGGTGAAGAGCACCACCTCGGTTTTCGGACTAAGGCTCTTGATTTCTCTAAGCCAGAAGAGTCCCTCGTTCCCCGAATTGATGCCACTCGAAAAGTTCATGTCGAGCAAAACCACGTCAGGATGTTCCTCTCTGAGTTTGGCAGGAATTGAGTTAGGGTTGGCTATAGTGATGATATTGGCGAATACAGGTTCGAGCAACATCCTCACCGTAGTGAGAATATTGCGGTTGTCATCAACTATAAGTATCGTTCCATGTTTCTTTATCATGGTAACAAAGCTACAAAATATCATCGAGAAAAAGCTGCGATTGTCAAATAATTAGACAAAAAATAATTGCAATCCAAACAACAATAATAGCTTGAATCATAAGATGTCCTCGGAACCACGCACGTTTTCCAAGGGACTTTTCCTGAAGTCATGCACGTTTTCCAAGGGACTTTTCTTGAAGTCATGCACGTTTTCCAAGGGACTTTTATTTTGCAAAGATAAAATAAAATGCTGAGAAAGCAATGATTAAAGTACGAAAAAGCTGATTGTAAAGTCAAATTGTTGTTTTCCCAGACTGACCATTTTGCATATTCTAACACGTCTTCATATCATAAAACACGTCTTAATGACCATCATGCAAATATTGTCTAAAGAGTAAAAATATGTTACAAAATAAAAATTGATTATAGAGTTTTAGTTTGCTGTTTTAACGGTGTTCTGCCGTGCAAACCGCGCCCGTGTTTAACGATAAAGCCTCTTTTACAATCCAATAGTACAACTATTAGAGTGTAAAAGAGGCTTTATTGTATGACAACAGTGGCTGTATTGGAGTGTAAAAGTGGCTCTATGACAGAACAAAGTGGCTCTTTTGCGAGTCAGATTTCATAACGTTTCGTCATAAAACCGCATAACACCCTGTGTATGAATCTGTTGTCTCAAAACGCTCAAAACTCGAGAATTTCGCACTAAAGATTTTGTTGTGCGCCGGGCTCATAGTATTGAGCATCAGAAATGCAAATATTGTCTTCGGCATAGGTCACTTAACGAGTATCTTCTTGCCTTTCACAACGTATACGCCTGACGGCAGACCGTTGAGAGAGTGGGCTTGCTTGCGAACCAGCTGTCCGGTGGGAGAATAGATGTCGCAGGGCTTGCCGTTCAGCATTGCGTCTGCTTCTACGGCTGTGATGCCGGTGGCACCGGTGACGGTCAGCTTGCCGTTGGTGTAAGAGAAGTCGTAGTTGTCGGCATCGCCGCCTTCCACCACAATCTCGTATTCGCCCTCGGGTGAGTTCTCGTCTGCCACACACGTTATCTGCGGCTTCTCATTGAATACGCTCTCCGTATCGCCGTTGCGGAATCCTTCGTAGCGGAGGGTGAACTCAGGATTGCTTTCGCCCTTGCCACGTGTGGCGTCTTCCACGATCACTTCCAGCGGAGCACGCTTGACAATCAGATAGCCGTCCACAAACTCCACGTCCTCGTCCTGGATGGTTCCGCGTCCGATCTTGATCTTGTAACGTCCGGCATCAGAAGTCTTGTCTGCCTCGCATGTCAGCTCAGGCTTTCCTTCCAGCTCTGCACCGATGACGGTGTAGGTGAGTTCGGGATTGTCGTCGCCATAGATGCGTGAGAGATTGCGTGCCTTGACGGTAACGCCGAACTCCACGATGTTCGTGAATTCCTTCCACTGTGCCAAAGAAGCGTAGCGTGCCTTGCTGCCTGCACGTACTGTCAGCTTGCAGGTCTGGGTGTTGGCTGCTGCGAAGACGTCGGTGCCGAGCTGCGGGATGTCCTTAGGTCTGACCTTCAGTTCCTCCATTGACCAGCAGTAGCCGAAGGCTTCCCTGCCGATGTTCTTGACGTCGTTGCCGATGGCTATCTTGCGTACCATGCTGCAACCGGCAAGTGCATAGTCGTCGATGGTCTTCACTCCGTCGGGGATGTTGATGTCTTCTCTGACGAGAGGCGTGACAGCCAGCAGAGTGGTCTTGTCCGTATTGTAAATCATGTTGCCGTCCACCTTGAAGTTGGCGTCAGCGGCAGGAGTGAGACTTACGTGGCTCAGCTTGTTGCAGTAAGCCCATACGCCCTTTCCGAAGTTGTGGATTCCTGCCGACGGGAAGCTGATCTCTTCCATGCTGCATCCATAGAACAGCTTGTCCGGCAATGTGTTGTCCGCCTTGATGGTGAGCTTATTGCCCTTGTCGATGAGATAATAGTCAGATCCTGCAAGGATGTTGGTGTTGCTAAGGTCGAGTTTTTGCAGTCTGCCGCGAGTGCGACCGCCGTTTTCGTCCACGCCAGCCATCTCACGGATGGTGCGGATGTCGGTGGCATTGATGTCACCGTTGACCTTCAGACCTTCGTAATGGAAGAACGATTCCTCTTTTAGCAGCGATCGGAGCGTACCTGGCTTCGTCACGCTTACTTCGCCGGAGATGCGGCTGATGGCAGGTGTCGGCTCGATGTTGATGACAGCCTCCTGCATTTGTGTGAACTTATAGCCGACGGGGTCGAGGATGGCTATGTCGTAATAGCCGTTCTGATCACCGTTCCATCCCCAGTTGACATGCACCAGACCCTCTGCGTCGTATCCGTCGAGAACGAAGGAATGGCCCTCGCGCTGCTTTGTGAATCCACCGTATACGATAGGCAGATTGCGGCTGAGCTGGTCGTAGACGACGTTCATCCATTCCTGCTCGGTATAGTCCTCACGCTCCAGATACTGCACGTCGGTCAGTCCGTAATAGCGCTGCAGACCTCTGGCAAGAGTTTCGTGGAGCGCGCCGCTACCGCCTTGTGCAGCCGAACCGTATTCCATGTCGGCTGCCACGCCAAGGTCTCTCATCAGCATAGCCACGGCGTCAGCCTCTTGAGTGGAGTTGCCTTTGTCGTAAACGTCTATCATGTTGGTCCAGTCGTAGATGCTCTTCTCGAAGTCTACGCTGATGGCAACGCCTGATGTCATGCCGTAGGGATAATAGATGGTATGGCTGCCCTTTCCGTTCTTCGGTCCCTTATGATAATAGAACACCTGTGCCGTGGCCGTGGCGGCGCATCCCGTGAGACATTTGCCAGAACCGTCAGTGGCGATGGGGCAGAGGTTGTTGAACGGTGCCTCCTGACCCCACTTGGTGGTGAGGAGCATGGGGACTGCTTCTGGGAAGTTGCCGTCGGTAGGCTTTGTGGTGCGAGCAATGGTCTTGCCTTCCTCCACATTCTTCTTCACCACCTCGCTGACAGCGCTGAGCCACCACTTGAAGCTCTCGTTCCCTGCCTTGTCGTCGAAGCTGCTCTCCGAATAGCCGAGCACGGCAGGAACAAGGTCGTCATTGGCGATGATGGCAAATCCGCCGTTGTCGTATCCGAAGACTGTGTAATCGTCTGCAGCCTTGAGCTGCTTCATCGGCGCTTTCTTGGCCTTCATCATCTTCGACAACTGTCCCTTACTGAAAGCTGCCGTGGCTGCCTGCATCTTCTGCTGTAGGGTTCGGGGCTTGGCGTTCAGTGCGCTTGGCATAAGTAATGCCAAGCACATTGTAGCCAAAACCATATTATAACTTTTGTTCATGGTTTTCGTTTGTTGGTTTCACATTCCTGTTTTTTTACTTCACTGCAATCTTCTTGCCGTTAACTACGTAGACTCCCTTCTTGAGCAGGTTGAGGTTCTTCACGCCCTTTGCCACGCAGATGCCGTCCGTTGTGTAGACGTCGAATGTCTGGTTGCTGTCGGCAGAGATGCCGTCCACTGCGGTCAGAATCTGAGCGAGTGTTGCCTCTGACTCTTCTGTAGCGTAGACTGCTGTCACGCCATATACATGACTGTTGGTGTCAGAGATATCAGCATCCTTGTCGACGAAGTTGCGAACGTCAGCTGCGACATTGCCGATAAGCTTGTCGTCACGATAGATCTTATAACCGGTTACCTCACCAGCACCATAGCTGTACGTGATGTCGTCAATCATGAAGAAGAACGGATTGTTCCATGTCGGTGTGTTGTGGTTGATGGCGAAGTATCTTGCTCCTGCCGGCAACTGCACCTTTATCTGCTGCCAAGCACCGCTCGTTATGCTATAGGTATCGCCAAGCTTCGTGAACGACTCGCGTTTGTTGTCGGTGGTGGAGTAGTATACGTTGAAGTTCTCCTCATGGGTGTTTTCGCTGTCCTTATAGTTCTTCACCCAGAAGCTTACCTCCTGATTGTCGCCTGAGAGTTCCGGACTGTAGAGCCAGTTGTTCTGGGCCATGTCATATCCTTCTGCGTCCACGCGATAGATGGCTGCCAGATACTTGTTGCCCTCATGTGCCTTGAAGTCGGGCACCTGATTGAGCTGTGCTTCCGTGAGCCATCCGTTGGTAGGCTCGAAGAGCATGAAGCCGTAGTTGGAACCCTGGTTCGGGAACTTATATTTATCGAATATACCACCCGTTGTACCTGAGTTGACAGCCTCTGAGGTGAATGCTCCGAAGTTGTCTTGGCTCCAAGATGTGCCCTCCTCGAAGCTCTCGGTAACGGTCTCCGTAGATGTGACAGCAGGAGTCCAAGATACGTTGATGCCTTCAGCGGTCTTGTTGGTGCTTACACTTTCGAGTCTCGGCTTCTCGCTGGTGGCGAACTTGATCTTTGAAGAAACCACGTTATCGTCCTCGAAGAGGTCGTAAGCGTAGTCTATCTCAGCCTTCAGTTCCACGTCGTCGTTCTGGTCGAGCTTGTTGCTCTGGTATGCGAAGTCGACGTCTGTGAAGCCGTATGCTGTTAGTGTCTCAGTAATCTTCTTGGTTTCGACGAGCTTGTCGTTGGCATAGAGCTTCACCTTGAAGTTCTTGGCGGGGTTCTCGCCGAAGTTGTTCACTCTTACCTTCACGTTAGCCATGCCACCCTTCAATACTGTCTTCGGTGTTTCGATTTCGGCGTTGAGGTCGTCAGTCTGTGTGTCGCGTTCGAAGAGGCGGTCAATGTAGATTTCCTCATAGCTCTTGCCCTGTACGGCGAAGTCGAAGGTGATGAACGGCTCGTTAGCCCACGGACTGAGGTCGATGCCGGATGCGCTCCAGTCGCCTCCCTGCAAGTTGGCATAATCCACGATGCCTGCCTCATGCTTGATGCCGTCAGGTGTCTCCACCTCTACCGTAATCTTAGCCTTGCTGCCTTCTGCTGCCTTGTGATGGAACATCAGCTTGGGAGCTGTGGCGCCACCGAGACAGATCTTGCCTGAACCGAGGTACGAGATGTCGTCGTCGTTCACCGGCATAAGATAGAAGCAACCGCCGTCGTTGTCAACGGAGCTTTCTGAAAGCTCGAAGTCTGACTTGCCGGTTCCCCATGCTGCCCAGAGGATGCCGTAGAACATATAGTTCTTTACGCTGGCAGAGAACGGGATGTCGTAAGGCTTGCCCTGGATGTATGAAGGCAATGGTATGTACGCACTGCTGCCGTAATCGTTGGCTGCGTTGATGAAGAGTGTCTTTACGGTCTGCTCCGCTCCGTCATTAGGATTGACGTCGAGGTCGAAGTATGTCTTGCCTACTGTGTTTCCCACAGGAGTGTATGTAGGTTTATAGTCAGAACCGTCAGATTCGGCGAGCGTATAGGTGAGCTTCTCGGGGTTGAGATAGCCACCGTGTATGCCCTTCTCTGGAGCGTTCCAGTTAAAACGTACTGAGTTGGCATTTGTCTCGGTGTTAGCCTTTACCGGAGTAGTGGGGCTATCTTCGCCTACGTATACTGCCACCGGTGAGCAATAGAAGCTTGCGCCCTTCTCGTTTACGGCTGCCACGCTGTATACGTTGACACCATTGACCGGTGTGTTGTCTGTGTATTCCACCTTAGCACCAGGAGCTGCAGCAGGAATCTCTGCCACCACCTTACCCGTGCGACGGAGCTGGAAACCGGTGATATTTTCAAGAGTATTGCCGTTGAGGGTCTTTGTCGGAGCTGTGAAGCTGATTTTTGTGGAGAGAGTTCCCTGCGGGTCGGCTTCCACATTGAGTTCCGTCACCTGGTCAGGAGCGAGATTGTCCACACCTGCCGTGACATTGATGTCGTCAATCTTTACGCCCATGGCTTCTCCCAGTACTGAGAGTGCATGGAATCCGAGATAGATAACCTCATCCTTGTCTGCCTCGAGAGTGAGCGTAACAGCCTCAAAATCGGAACGCTTGATGGTGGTCTGCGGCATCAGAGTCTTATTCATACCTTCCACAGTGGGTGCTGAGCCGTATTTCACCTCGAACTGCTCCTCATAGTACTTGTATAGTCCTGAGAGTCGGAAAGAGATGTTATACTTGTGGTTGGCCTTTACCTTGAGTGCGGGTGTGATCAGCCAGTCGTTGAAGCTGTGCTTCTCCTCTCCACGAAGTATTTGGGCGTAACCGTCGTAACCATTGAACATGTCAGCCTCTTTGAGAGACCATGTGATGTTGTCATTGTCTGCATCCATGACGTTGAAATAAGCCAAGTCGTACTTAGCGTCGAAGCCGTTGTAGAATGGCGGAGTGATGGGGTCGCCGTAAGCTATGTAGTTGGTGACGATTTCGTCGCCCTTAGTGCCGTTGTTGCTTGGCGTGATGCCATAACCATAGACTGTGGTCTCGCCCTCAGGAAGTGTTTCTTCAAAGGTGGTTCCCACATGGCCTGTCTTAACCACTTTGCCTTCCGGATAACGCTTGATGTCGTAGGTGAGTTCGCCGAGGTAGCCGTCGTTCTGACCACCGGCTGGTGCTTCCCATGTGACAGTAGCCTTGCCAGTGTTGGCATTTACGGATGCCTGAGCGTTGCCCACAGACTTCGGAGTGTCAAAGCCTGCGTAGTAACGGCTTGCGCACTTCGGGCTCGCGCCGTTGGCGTTGCTGACAATAACGGTGATGGTGTTATATCCCTTATTAAGTGTCACCTGCTGCGATACCTTTGCTCCAGGAGAGGTCTCGCCAGTTGCTATTTCTTCTTTACCGTTAAGGATGGTGTAGGTGAGCTTGCTGTCTGTAAGGTTGTTGCCGTCAAACTGCTTTGTAGGTGCGTTGAAGCAGATGTTGCCCGTCAGCGAACCACCAGCGAAGTCGAAGTCAATCTGCTCAACAGCAGCAGGAGCGTTGTCGGCAGCCTTTGCCTTAGGAATGGTAAGGAGCGAGATAATGTTGTTGTTAGCGAATTGTCCAACCTCCGTCAGCTGACCGGTAGTGAGGTTAACTGTATAGAGGGTTGACTGCTGGTTGTTGTCCACGCAGTCCCAATAGAAAGTATTGGTGGTCTGGTCTATTTCGCCGCTCTGATAGAAGTAGCTGCCGTCAGCCTTGGTGAGTTGTTTGCCTGTGGAACCGACCACTACTTCTTCAGCTGTTTGGGTGTCAATCTTATAGAGGTTGCCATCTTCCGCAATGCCATACAGAACATTGTCGCTGGTGATACCCATTGCCACGTAACTGTGTCTGAGTCGTCCGATAGTGGTTCTTGACTCGGTGGCATAGTCCACTACGCCAAGCTCATTATACGTACCGTCAGCGTCAAGGAAACATCCGTAGACAGTTCCGTCGTTAGCCACGGCTGTCTCGATGGCAACGAGCGAATAATTCTCAAGGCGCTTTTCCAGCTTCTTCTCCCAAGTCTTGGTGTCGTAATGATAGAGGTAGATCATATCCACGCCCCAGAAGTTCTGGTGCATCACGAAATAGAGGTCGTCCTCAATCCATGCACCTGCACCGGTGGCACGGAAGAAGTCGTCCAGAAATTGCTTCTTTACCTTAATGGGAGTTTCGGTGCTGAATGAGTACATACCGTATTCCGGAGTCTCAGCACCCCAGCTATTATCAAAAAGCACATTACCCCATAGAGTCTTGGCTTTCTCGTCGTTGGCTCTTAATATAGGAAGGGATGGTGCTTGCTTGGTCTTGATGCCTGCCTCAATGTTGCGGTTAAGACGCACGAGGCTGTCACGCTTCGCTGTTTGCGGCACGAGTCTCTTGTGCAAAAGCGGATGCTTGGCGATAGACTCAGCCAACTTAGCCTTACGCTCTGCTGGTGTAAGCTTCATAGGAGCGAGCATCTCGTATGAAGACTTGTTACCTTTAAGCCCTAATTCTGTGGTTTGGGCGTTGGCGCCGAGTGACAACAACAACATTGATGCTGTTACTCCAATGGTCATAATTGGTTTTTGTTTTTGCATAAGATTATTATTTTTAACCTATTGGCAGAACTACTTGTATGCTACATATTCCACAAACAGGCGGTGTTATGTTATGATATTTATCGCTTGCAAAAATAGGTATATTATAAACACGGTGCAAATCAGTCTTTTCCATTTTCACGAAAATGATGATAAAATACCTTAGAATAGGTATGAAATCCCGATGAAATGTGGCTTTTTGACAAGGAATGTGGCATTAAAAGGGGGCAACGTCCTTGATGTCGTGATGATACGGCTTCAAGAGCGTTGCCCCTAATTATGAAATGATGTCTCCTTACGGAGTTATGCTATTACTTGATGATCACCTTGCGGTCGTTGATGACGTAGATGCCACGCTTCAGACCGTTGAGCGACTTCATTTTCTTGCCAATCAGTTGACCGTCGAGAGTGTAGACTGTGTATGCTGTTGCATGATTGACAGTCTCAATGCCTTGTATTGTGTTGATAACTGTAGGAACTGCGATGGTCGGCTCAGACTCGCCGTTGGCGTAAAGTGCCGTGATGGCGTAGGTGTATTTCTTGCCAGCCTCTCCCGTTTCGTCGGTAAATTCCGTCTGGTCGGCTTCCATTGTCTTTATCAGCTGGTCGTCACGGTAGATGTTGTATCCAGTAACGACTTCTGTTCCCTTTTCGTATGTAACGTCGTCAACGAGGAATATCATAGCGTCGTCTTCTCTTGTCTTGCGGTGGATGGCGAAATACTTGGCGCCTTCTGGCAGTTCTACGTTGATTTCTTGCCACTCGCCAGACTCTATGTCGTAGGTTTCGCCCAACTTGATGAAGTCCTTAAAGTCTGTGCCCATTGTAGAGTAGAGTACGTCGAAGGTCTCAAGGTTATATACGCCCGGCGAAACCAGATTGTTCACCCAGAAGGAGACGGTCTGCTTGTAACCTGACAGAGCGGGGCTTATGAGCCAGTCGTTTGCATCAATGTAGTCGCCATTGGCGAAACTGTAGAATGCTGCAAGGTATTTGTTGCCGTTGTGGGGCTTGAGGCATGGGAAGTTGCCCATAGTCTCAGAGTCAATCCAGTAGTCAAGCGGTTCCATCAGTATGAATGCGAACGGGTCGCCCTCGCCTGGATAAGGATAGGTGAAGATATTTCCGGTCTTAGTCTTCTCCTCACTGAATTTCGCTGTCCATTCGCCGAACTTGTCCTGCGACCATGAGTCGTACTCTTCGAAGCTGTCCGTAACCACCTTGCGTGCATCGGCGGGTGACGTCCAGCTTACGGTGTATGTGCCGTTGTTGTTGTCAGTGACAGATGCGCTCTCCGGCTTCTGCTTGTCAGATACCTTAAAGGTCAGCGTGGTGGTCTTCGTGTTGTTCTCCGGCTTCATGTCGCCTTCGTATTCCACTTCCGCTTTCAGTTCCACAGAGCTATTCTCCATAGTGATAGCTGCTGGATAACTGAATGTATGGACGGCTTCGTCCATATATGCGAGGGCGGTTTCGGCCACCTTGGTGTCCTGAAGTTTGCCGTCGGCATACAGTTTCACCTTGTATCCGTTGGCCTCCTGCAAGCCACGGTTCTCTACAGTCACTTTCACTTCTACGTTGTCCCCCTTCTTAGCTGATGGGGGAAGGATGATGGTCTTCACTGCCATATCGTTCTCACACTGGTCGGTAATGCTGATTTCGTCAAGCATTACAAACTCGTACTGACTGGCTGAAACCTTGAATTGCAGGAAGAGATAAGGTAATGAGCCATACTTCGGGTCGATGTCTATCGTGTTTCTGATCCACTTGCCGTCCTCAGATACGGTCTGGATGGTCTGCAGTTCTTCCTCTGTGCCGTCTGGCTTCTGTATGGCTACGACTATCTTAGCATCGCTATTCTCGTATGCCAAGTGGGTGAACTCCAGTTTCGGATGAATGGCTCCTGCAAGAGTCAGCTTACCAGTACCCATCACGCCATAGTCGTCAGAGCTGTTTGATTCGTACAAGATACATCCGTTGCCGTCGGATGAATCCTCTGTCATCATAGTGAACTCGGATGCGCCGTTGCTTCTTGCCCACCACATTGGGTTGTCAAGCTTACCGTTCTTGAAGCTTTCCGCAAACGGCAGTTCGTATGGTGCGCCCACGATAATGCTCGGTGCCATGGCAACATTGCTTTCGCCAGTGGCATTAACGGCAGACACGCCGAAATCCTTCAGTTCCTGCTTGCCTTCGTTGGTGCGCATGTTGAGTGTGTAGCTTTCTTCTCCTACGCCGGTTTCGGCAATGAGAGTTTTGGTGATGTTGCCGTAAATGTTCTCAAATGTATATATATTATGTGAGAGTGAGGTCTTGTCCACGTAGCCGCCATTAACACCTTTATCGGCGTCTTTCCATGTGAATACCACGGAGGTGACATTATCTTGGGCAAAGACGTCAGAAGGAGTGCCGGGACGGTCTATATCTGTATCTGCTGTGATTCTTTCTGCTGTGACTCTTGATATCTTAACACCTGCGAAGGGCTTGAGGTTGTCACGCTGAAAATTTTTTCCTAATGCTGTGTCTTGACCTATTGCGGTGGCGGGCAACAATAACATCGTTGCCGCGAAACCTATGGCCATAAAAAACGGTCTTTTTATTTGCATAAGATTAATAATTAAAAACCCATCAGCAGAACTTCTTGCTTGGCAAATCATTTCGACGGACAGGCGTGGTTAGGTTAATAAATTATCGTTTGCAAATATATAGTTTATGCTTATATCGAGCAAATCCGTTTACTCCATTTTCCCGAAAATGAAGAGAAAAGCGTCTGTATTACAATGATTTCGGCTTTTTATTCCACAGTATGCTCCTTGAGCCGGTCCTCTGCCACGAACTTCTGATATACGGATGGGGTGAGTCCGGTGCACTTTCGGAACTGCTTGATGAAGGTGGTCTGCGACTTGTAGCCGACGCTCTGTCCTATGGCGGTGATGGTGAGGTTGGCGTATTCGGTGTCGTCGGTTAGACGTTCGCATGCTTTCTTTATGCGGCAGTCGTTGAGCAGTTCGGTGAACGACTTGCCGTAGTGGTCGTTGATGACCATCGAGACGTATCGCTCGTTTGATCCGATGAGCTTTGCAAGCGAACCGACGGTGAATTCCTGCTGACAGTATTCGTCAGTTTCCTCCATTACTCTTCGTATATCCTCAAGCAACTGTTGCTTCTGGTCGTCTTTCATATTGCTGGTGCGAGTAGCCTTGCGTTCTTCTGTTTCCGCCATATTGCTGCGGTTCATGTCGTAAAGCTTGCGGTAGCTCACCTCCAGATTGCGCTTCTGTCTGAGTACATAGAATAGCAATACGCTGATAAGGACGACGGCGATGATGCTGACAAGGAAGAGCAACTGATAGAGTCGGGCGTTATGACGATGTAGCTCTTCTTCCTGGTGTAGGCGGGTTATCTCCTTGTTAGCCTTGTCCACCTCATAGATGAACTGCTGGTTTTTCACGACGTTGAATCGTTGTGAGTTGTAGATTGAGTCCATCAGGTTGAGATATTGGGCGTCGTATTGCTGTGCTATGGAGGTGTTGCCGCTTCGCTTCTGTATCTCCGCCATGTCGCGCAGCGTTTCCGGCACGTAATGCATCATGTGGTTCTTCTCAGCTGTCTGCATGCAGAGGCGAATGTAATGGAGGGCATTGCTCATGTCTCCCATTTCCATATAGTTGGTATAGATGCGCGAATATACGGAGCAGACAAATATTGCAGGCAGTTTGGCACGGATGGATGTCTGGGCAAGGTCTGCAAGAATCTTGTTGGACTCGGTATAGCGTGCCTCCTCAGAATTGAGAAGGGCTTTGGAGAAAGTGATGTAGAAGTGGGTTTCTGCTGTTTCGGGGTGTGGCGATGTCTGCATAAGCTGGCGATACTTGCGGGCTTCCTTCAGGTCCTTGCGGTTGAGGCATACGCCGAAGAGATTTGCAAGCAGCTTGAATGTCAGCTCTTTGTCGCCCTTAGGTATGATGGCATAACCTTTCTTATAATATTCGAAGCCCTTGTCATAGTCTTTGAACATGCAGTAAGCGTTGCCGATGTTCTTGTATATAGAGGCAAGATGCTCTTTCGACTTCGAGCTTTCGCTGAGTTTCAGTCCGGTCTGATAGTTCTCAAGTGCGTTGATATAGTTGCCGCGGTCATAGAAGATGTCGCCAGCCTTCATGTTGGCAAGCGAGCAGTCGGTCAGTTCCTTGTCGGTCATATTGTCGTTTGTACGTGAGCAAACGAGCATATACATCACGAGGGCCTTGTCGTCTTCATGTCGTTGGAGCAAGGTGTCGCCCATGGCAAGAACCTTCTCGGACGACCATCCACGAACTTCGCGTATGAGTGTTGAATACTTGCTGACGCCCGAAGCCGGTGACATCAGCGAATAAATGGTCAATATGATAAGTAGCAGTGTCCTGCAAATATGGTTATTCATCGGTATAGTCTGAAAAATGATAATGCCGTGACGGTTTCTCCATCAAGGCTTCATACGATGCAAAGTTAGCACTTTTCCGTAAAAAGAAAAACTTTCAAGGTATTAAAATCAAATTTTGGACGATAAAGGTAATATAAAAAAGAAGCCGTCACGTAAGCAATTACTTACGAAACGGCTTCCTATGGTATCCTTATCGGAAATTGTTTGGCTTCATGCGGTTGCCAGCAGCGTCGTTGGTGTCAGCCACATCCCACCAGAGGCGTGTGCCCTGGGTGTTGTTGGTCTGCAGGTTAGGATGCTGGATGAAGTACTTGTTCTGTGACTCGCTGTTCGGATAAAGCAAGCGCTTTATCTGCTTGCCGTTAGGAACGTCACTTCCAGAGAAGTTGGTCTGCTGGTTGAGAAGGGCGGGATAGTCGGTGCGACGGAAGTCAGCCCAACCCTCGTTGCCGTTCGGGAATACTGCCATCCACTTCTGTGTGATGATGGCTTCGAGGATGGCTTCGCGGTCACCGCTGCTGAATACGCCCTCGTCCCATACCTTCAGACCGTCGATGTAAGCCTGAGCGTCAGCGTCGGCAATGTGATAATAGTCCATGGATGCCTTGACACCTGCACGGAAGTAGCCCTCTGCGTCAAGTGTGAGGTCGGCTCCGGTCCATCCTCTCAGAGCTGCCTCTGCCTTAAGGAACAACGACTCTGCGTAACCGAACCATACTGTAGGACGAGAATAATTGAACCAATGGTCATCGGGAAGATCCTTTGAGGCACCGTCCTTAACCGTACGTGTAAGACTGTACTTCAGAGGGTCCATAGAGATGTCGGGCGACTGGGCTCCACGCAGACATCCTACAAAGTCGTTGCGCAGACCGTCCTGACCGGTGGCAAGCGTAGCAGCTGTCATATTGCTGCGATACCAGCTAACGAGGCAGCGTGGGTCAATCTTCTTTGTTTCTGAATTGTTACGTCCCTTCTTGATGGTGTATTCCTTGCCGCCGTCAGAGAGGTTGCGATAAAGATTCTCCATGTCCTTAGATAGTACGCTCTCGCCGCCATAAGCCACGGAGCACATGGCAAGACCGTTCTCGTCTCCGCCACTGTCTCCGCCACCCATCTCAACGGGAGCGTGCTTAGGTACGGTCTGCATGTTGTCGTCATTGCTCTTCATCAGACCGTACTTGTTGTTGAGTGCAGCCTCTGCCTCCTTCTTTGCACGTTCAGGATTGACGTTGCTGATGCGCAATGCCATGCGCAGACGCATTGAATTGGCGAAGCGGCACCACTTCTCGGCATCGCCGAAATAGCAGATGTCGTTCTTATCAATCTTATACTGCGATGCGTCTTCCGGCTTAATGCTGTCTACAGCCTGCTCAAGCATGCGGAACATGGCGTCATAAACCTGCTCCTGCGTGTCGTATTCCACGTTGTTGGTCTCTGGAACCTTAGCCTGCACGTACTGACGGAATGGCATGTCGCCGTATGTGTCGGTGTTGGCGAGAGCGAGGAACGCATAGTAGATGCGTGTGATGTAGTACATATTGCGATACTTCTCAGGCGTATCGTTAAACTTGTATGCTCTCAGAAGGTCGCGATACTCGGTGGAGCGCTCCGTATAGAAGTGTGACCAGCGGCGTCCTGACCATCCGTCAGAATAGCCATAGTCAGGCGACTTCTTGGCGTGCTTGGGCTGATTGTTTGCCACGTATCCCGCATAGATGTCATGCGAGAGGTTGGTGGTTATCTGATAGTCGTTGTAATATCCCTGATAAAGGAATGTGCGGAAGGTGGCAGGAGCGTCTGCCAAAGCCTTCTTGTAAGCCACCGAGTCGTCGTGCGACACGGCATAGTTGATGTTGATGTCTGCGTATTTGCCTTCGTCCGGTTTGTCAGGAGTTATCTCGCCGCCCGCATTTTCAGAGCCTTCCACGCCGTAGGGGTCGCGACTCATTTCGTCGAGGTCGTAGCATGACGCAAAGGTGAGCAGCGTTGTGGCTGCTATCAGACCGGTATAGAATGTATTGCGTTTCATTGTATAGTTCTGTTTGTTTACTGTTTTTTTATTATTCCGTATCAGATGCTTCTGTTAGAAACCGATGTTAACGGAGAATCCGAATGTTCTTGTGTAAGGCACTGCCATGAAATCGATGGCCTGTGAGAACATTGTCGTGTCATAACCGCCGTCAGGATTGCCCGGTGTGTGCTTCATAAGGAAGCAGAGGTTGCGTGCCACGAAGCTGAGCTTCAGCTGTGTGAGCGGTGTGCGGCGCAACACAGACTGCGGGAAGCTGTAGCCAAGAGCAAGCTCCTTCAGCTTAATGTACGAAGCGTCATGCACGAACTCCTCGGAAAATCCCTTCTGCGAGTTGTAGAGACCGATGGTGGAATAGTAGGCCTGTGCACTTACCGGTTTTGTATTGGGCTTGCCGTCAGCGGTTACGCTGGGAACAACCATATACCAGTCCTTCACACCGTTAATCTCCTTGTATTCGCCACGGTTAATGGTGCGGTCTGACGTACCGACAGCCGTAGCCATACCCTCAGACACCGAAACGATGTCGCCACCGAACTTCATGTCGAACATAGCTGTGAGCGAGATGCCCTTGTATGTGAATGTCGGTGTGACGGACATCAGAAGGTCGGGTTGGATGTTGCCGATAGGATGGTCCAGCAAGTACTGTTCAAGGTTGCCGTCGCCGGTTGTTGCCATAGGCAGACCGTCGTCGCCGATGATGACGCGTCCCTGAGCGTCACGCTGCATAAGGTTGTTGGCGAAGATGTCGCCGAGCTTTCCTCCGCTGACTGCACCTACCTTCACCGGCATGTTGCCGTCGCCGGCGAAATAGATGCGGTTGACGCCGTCTGCCAGTTCCTTTACTGTGGAACGGTTATGCGCGAAGTTGGCTGTGAGGTCAAACTGGAAGTCGCGTGTACGAACCGGCGAACCATATACCATAAGCTCCACTCCGGTGTTGTTTATCTTACCCGCGTTCACCCACTGCTGTGTCCAAGGAGCCGATGCGTCCACGAGCATGGCCTGGTTCTTCGTAGTGCTATAATAATATGTGAAGTCGAATCCGAGACGGTTCTGGAGGAACTTCATGTCGAGACCAACCTCATACGATGTCTTAATCTCAGGCTTGAGGTTAGGGTTGAGGCGTACGGTGTTGATGATAGGCTTGCGGTTGCCCATTTCGAACTGGAACTTACGCACGTTGTAGAGATTATACGGCGACGGATCCTTACCAACCTGGGCTGCAGAGAGGCGCAGCTTTGTGAACGTGATCCATTCCGGCAGACGATGGTCGATGGAGCGCATGAAGTCGGACACCACCCAGCTGAGCGATGCAGACGGATAGAAGAATGAGTTGTTCTTTTTCGGCAGAGTGGACGACCAGTCGTTACGTGCTGTAAGGTCGAGCGAGAGCCATTCGTCGTAGGCAAACTGAGCTGACGCAAAAGCCGAATACATGGCGCGGTCGTGTCCGTCGTCTACGGCTGATATAAGCTTGTTGCCGGTGTTGAGAATCCAGTTGTCCTTCTCCAGCATGTTCTGCACGGAAGCTGAGAGCGTCTCATACTTCAGGTACATGATGTTGGCACCAGCCGTATAGCCGAGGCGCAACTTCTTCGTAAGCTGGTTGTCGCCCATGAAGAGGAACTGCATGTTCTGCTCGAAGTGGTTCTCCTCACCGCGTGACATGCCGTCGGTCACGAGCTTCTGCTCCCATCCAGTGCCGTCCGTAGAGATTGCTCCGTCACCCAATGAAAGGTCGGATGTCTGGAGACGTGTGCGATAATAGTCGAAAGAATACTTAGCGCTGAACTTCAACCAATCCGTGAGGTTGAGGTTGGCGGCATAATATCCGAAGGCACGCCAGCGCTCGTCGCTGTTCTGGAATCTGTGGCGCACGTAGTAAGGATTGCTGTAGTGCTGGTCAGGACCGAACCAGTTGCGGTGGAGCTGGTTAGGAGAAGTATAGTTTGCCTCAAGGTCCTTAAGGCTTACGTTGCCAGGCATGAGGAGCAGCTGTGCCACCTCGCCGTTCAGACCCGTGTAAGGACGGTTCTCTGCCTTAGTGTGCGATACGGAAATCTTGCCGTCCAATGACAGCCATTTGTTGACTGTAGTGCCGGCGTTGAGGTCTACGTTGAGCTTGTCGAGCGACTCGTCCTTGAACAGGCCGTCGTTGGCATTGAATCCTACAGAAAGACGGAAGTGAGACTTGTCCGTGGCTGAACCCACGGCTACGGTATGGAACTGTGAGAATCCTGTGCGGAAGTAGTCCTTCAGACGGTCGCCTGTGTATGAGTAAGGAGCCTTCTCGCCGAGCCAGTTGGTCTGCATGCTGCCGTCGAAGCGCGGACCGAATGCCAGTTCGCCCGTCATTGTTGTAGGGTTGCCCTCTTCGTCCTTGTTGAAGAGCAACTGTCCCTGCGACCCTGTCCGTAGAGCTTCTGCATCTTCAGAGTCTCTGCAGCCTGGCTCCATGTGAAGTTGCCGCTGTAAGATACGCCGAAGCCCTGCTTGTGTGAGCCTCGCTTTGTGGTAACGAGGATTACGCCGTTACCTGCACGTGATCCGTAGAGAGCAGCAGCGTTCGGACCCTTAAGTACTGAGATCGACTCGATGTCCTCCGGGTTGATGTCGAATGATGTGCCACCACGGTCGTAGCCGCCGTATGCAGAAGCCTCAGAAGTCTGGTCGTCGGTGAAAGGAACGCCGTCAACAATCCATAACGGCTGGTTGTTGTCCGTAAGTGAAGAGTTGCCGCGGATGGTAATCTTAGTGGAACCGCCAAGACCGGTGCTTGCCGTATTCATCTGCAGACCTGCCACCTTGCCGTCCAATGCTCCGGTTACGGAAGGGTCGCCAGTTGTGTTAAGGGCGTCCGCCTTGATGTCCTGTACGGAATAGCCGAGCATTTTCTTCTCGCGCTTGATGCCGAGAGCAGTTACCACCACCTCGTCAATAGACTGCTGATCGGGCTGCATGATGATGTCGAGATTGGATGATCCGGAGGCTTTCAGTTCCTTATTGCGATAGCCAAGATAGCTTACAATGACTGTTGGATGTGAAGCAGAAGTACGGAGCGTATAGTTGCCGTCGATGTCGGTAACGGTGCGCTCCTCGGTGCCCTTCACGTTTACGGTGGCGCCGATAAGCGGTTCTCCGTTCTCGTCTGTCACGTGTCCTTTGAGCGTAGTCTTGCCGTCCTGCTGGACGAAAGCGTTGAATTCGGATGCTGGAGCGTTGCTGGCGTTTCCGGCAAGAGTCCACTGGGATGGTGCGGCAGCGATGACAAGTGTCATTGCCTTACGCGACCACTTCAGAGTAAGTAACGGTCGTGTTCTCATAATTTATTCCTTATTGTTGTTTTTTTGATGTTCAGTAGATAGCTGATGTCGTACGATTTAGGTTAACGGATACAACATCACGTATCAATATAACAATCTATAAGGAAAAAACACTTAAGGAATCTTTATGGTTTTATGCAATTTCTTGCACAGTAAGGAAAAAAGTAAGGTTGAGAATTGAATTTTGAGAGTTGAGAGTTATGATAACCATATGGTTAGAAAGATTACTCATGGGGATTGGTATATCTCAACTCTCAACTCTCAAATTCTCAATTCTCAACCTTTACTTGATGTCGTGTGTGGCAAATCTTTCTTCTGCCAGACGCTCGTACTTGGTACCTTTTCTGCCGTAGTTGGCGTAGGGCCAGATTGAGATGCCGCCTCTTGGGGTGAATATTCCTGTCACCTCAATATACTTAGGGTCCATGAGGCGGATTAGATCTTTCATGATGATGTTCACGCAGTCTTCATGGAAGTCGCCGTGATTGCGGAAGCTGAAGAGATAAAGTTTAAGACTCTTGCTCTCCACCATCTTTACGTCGGGGATGTAGGATATGCGAATCTCGGCGAAGTCGGGCTGACCGGTGATGGGGCAGAGGGATGTAAACTCCGGGCAGTTGAATCGTACCCAATAGTCGTTGCCGGGATGTTTGTTTACGAAAGTCTCGAGCACCTCAGGTGCGTAGTCGTCACGGTAGCGTGTGTTAGAACCAAGGGCCTTGAGTCCCTCGTCTGTACGGTTATCTGAATTTGTAGCCATTGTTTTTTTTATGAATTGAATAAATAACGATGTTGTTAAATGTTGAATATCTTCCAGATGCTGTAGTTGACGTTGTTGTCGTAGACGTCCTCGCCTTCGTAGCGCTTTGTGGCTCTCACCACGCGGATGGTAACGGGAAGCACAAGGATTTCGTAAAGCGTCTTGAGCACCACTTGCGAGATGATCAGTATGGGCAACTCACGCAGTGGCACAACGCCTCCCAATGCCAACGGGAAGAAAATCAGCGAGTCGGCTGTCTCGCCATACACCGTACTGAGGATTGCTCGTGCCGAGAAGTTGCGTCCGCCTGACGATATCTTCATGCGGCTCATTACGTAAGCATTGACAAACGAACCGATGATGAAAGCCACGAATGAGGCGGCAGCGATGCGTGGAGCAAGACCGAAAATGGCATGAAATCCGGCTTCGTTGTCCCAATAGGGAGCGGCAGGAAGCAGGTCGCACAAGGCGCCGAACGTCACGAAGAGGAAGTTCATGGCGAAGCCGATCCATATCAGCATTCTTGCCTTGCCGTATCCCCACACCTCGCACACACAGTCATTGATGATGTATGAGATAGGAAATACTATCAGTCCTCCCGTTATGTTGAACGGTCCTACGGATATTTGCTTTGTCTCGAGTACGTTTGCCGTAATGAGGCAAACACAGAAGAGTATGCTGAAAAGCATAAAGAGCACACTCACTGTCTTCTTTTCTTTCTGCATTGTTCTTGTTTTTTAAGAGGTTTACCAAGCACTCTGTTAATAATGTTTATTAAGCCCATTTCTTCAAATGGACTGCAAAGTTACTTATTTTCGGACAGTTATGCAAGTTTTTCAGCCTCGCCGTCCCGTTTTTAATGATGGTCTCGTATTTTTTCCTTAACTTTGCAAAGATTTTAGAGTCACCTTTTTCTGACTTGCTTTAAATTTATTGTTACATCTTAAAGACTTACATATTATATAATGAGTAATAACAACAATCATCAGTTGGGTGAGGCACCCTGGTTTCATGTAGCGTTATCAACGGGTTTGGGCGTCGGTTTCTGGCCCTGGGGACCTGGAACATTAGGTGGCTTTGTGGCTCTCCTTACGTGGATTGGCCTTTATCTGCTGCTTTCTCCAATGTGGCTTTTTGTGGCAACACTCGCTCTTGTGGTGGGGTCGCTGCTGCTTGGAGTGTGGACAGACAATGTCATGGAGCGCTATTGGGGCGAGGATCCGCGTACTGTCATCATCGATGAGTATTTCGGAACGTGGGTGGCATGTCTGCCTGCCTTGTTTGTTGACGGTCCTTCGTATGTGGCTATATCGCTCGCTTCTCTTGGCTTCGTGCTGTTCCGCGTCATTGACATCACCAAGCCGCTCGGCTGTCGCTGGGTGGACAAGCATATACATGGCGGTTGGGGCTGCATGCTGGACGATGCTTTGGCTGCCTTTTATGCCTGTATTGTGGTGCTTGCCGTGAGATTCGGAAAAGTGGTTGAGTTTGTTGCCGACCTTTTTTAAGAGCACATTTCATTACGCCGTGTCTCCGAAAAAGTGAGATACGGTGTGTCAATGGTCTTGTTTAAGAAAAATATAGGAACCGACGTTGTATAATAGTCTTAATATTGGAATTATATAAAGTTGGTCGGTTTTGGTTTAAACGCATGAAGCCGGACAAGAGAAACGGGCATTGCCCTTCCCTTGTCCGGCTTCATCGTTATTGTCAGTTCCTTATTTTAAATGAATTTTCGATGCTTGATATCTCGCTTGAGAACTTGCGATCTACCTTCAGACGCTGCTCCACCTGGTTGCAGCTGTATATAACCGTAGAGTGGTCGCGTCCACCTACGAGTCGTCCGATGCGGCTTGCCGGCATCTTGGTGTATTTCTGTGCAAGGTATATTGATACCTGACGTGCCATAACATAGTCCTTCTTACGGCTGCGGCTGTTGATGTTGGCAGGCGTAACATTGTAATGCTGGCACACGCTCTCGATGATATCCTCCACGGTGAGCGGGTTGCTCTCCACCTTTACAGAGTGCTTGATGACGCGTTCTGCCAGCTTCATGTCGATGCTGCAGTTGTAAACCACGCTGTATGCCATAAGTGAGTTTACGACACCCTGCAGGTCTCGCACGCTGCCGTTAGCTGTCGAGGCTATGAATTCCACTACGTCCTCAGGTATGCTGAGGCCCTCATGGCGTATCTTGTTCTCCAGAATGTCCACACAAAGCTTCACGTTCGGCTTTTGCAGCTCTGCTATAAGGCCGCAAGAGAAACGTGTGATGAGACGCTCGTTCATTCCCTTGAGCTGTACGGGCGGACGGTCACTGGCGAGTATGATGCGCTTGCCGTTGCGGAACAGATGGTTGAAGATGTGGAAGAAGGTGTTCTGTGTGCCCTTCTTGTCTTCCCATTCCTGTATGTCGTCCACGATAAGAACGTCTATGGTCTGGTAGAAATTGATAAAGTCGTTGATGGTGTTGCGCAGTACGGCGTTGGTATACTGCACCTCGAAGAGGCGTGCGCTGATGTAGAGCACTCTCTTTTCTGGGTATATTCGCTTTGTCTCGACGCCGATGGCATTGATGAGGTGTGTCTTTCCGCATCCTGAAGGACCGAAGACGAAGAACGGATTGAACTGCATGCTCTGCGGATTGTCGGCAATGGTCTTACCGATGGTACGCGAGAAAAGGTTGCTGCTGCCTTCGATGTAGTTGTCGAAGGTGAGCTGCGGGTTGAGCTGCGAGTCAATCTGCTGCGGAGCAAGGCTGTCGAGAGTGTTTGGCGACTCGTTGGCATGCTCGCGCTGCTGTGGCTTGAGTGTGTCTTCAACGGGCTGTTCGCCTTCCATTGTCTGTGTCTGCTTGTTCTCCTTGTCTGTTACAATACGGTACGACAATTGTATGCCTGAGCCAAATTCGCGGCTAAGCGCCACGTGGAGCAACTTGACGTAGTGTTCTTCAAGATACTCACACACGAAATGACTGGGCACGCGTATCACCACCATCTTCTTTTCCTCGTTAAAGGCTTCGAAGACGATGCTCTTGAACCATGTGTTATATGTCTGCTCTGAAATGTTCTTGCTGATGAAGGCAAGACATTTGTCCCAAAGCTTTTCAGGACTAATGTTCATTGGCTGTGGTACGTGTTGTGTCTTTCGACCGTTTGTAAACTATAATTCCGACTGCAAAATTAGTAATTATTTTTGAGCTGAGCAAATAAGCTGCTTTTTTATTATTATTGAATGTATACGTTTTGTAATATAAACGACTCTTTTCCCGTTAGTTATGCTATTCTTATATATATATGTTTTGTTCTTTGTATAAATAAGCGTAATCTACTGATAATCTGCATATTGATGTTTTTATGTGTGTTTTGGCGTTTTTAGTGAAACATTGGCTAAATGCGCTTATCTCATTGAAAAAAAACGGCTTCAGAGTTGTTCTGAAGCCGTGAAACAATATCCTTTCGGTATTTATACTAAGTATATCTATGCGCTTACTTGTCTTTCTTTCCGAATACGGAGAAGTGGACGTAGCGCTTCGGATGCTGACGAAGGTCAATGAGGAGCGAGTCGGCGCTTCTCATAGTAGAGTTCATGTTGTTATACATGGTCGGATCGTTCATCAGTTTGCCGAGTGTTCCCTCATTGCTGTTAAGGCGGTCTGTGAGAAGCTTCACGTTAGCGATGGTCTGGTCCACCTGCTGCTTTGTTGTCGCAAGGTCGAGGTCGGCGAGGTTGGATGTGAGGCGGTTGGTGTTGTCCAGCACGCCGTTAGCCTTTGCCATCATCGTAGGCACGCCCTTGTTGAGTGTCTTCATAAGTGTGTTGAGCTGTGCAGAAGATACGGTGAGGTTCTCCGTTACAGTCTGCACGTTGTGTAGGCTTTGTGCGAGAGCCGGGTCAGCAAGCAGGGTGTTGAGGCTTGAGAGGATGCTGTCCAGCTTCGGCAGCATGTTCTCTATGGCGGGCAACATCTGGGCAGCCTTTCCTAAAGCGCCTGCGTCAACGTCGCCAAGGATGGTTTCGCCCGGCATGACTCTCTCTCTCGGGTTATTGGCGAGGAGTAGGTTTACCTTCACGTTACCCATCATGTCACTCTCGATGACAGCCGTACTTCCAACCGGTATGCGCATGTCTCTGTCTATTCCTACTACCACGCGTGGATCTTCTTTTCCTGAATAGTCGTAGATGACGCTCTTGACGGTTCCTACCTTATATCCGTCAGCATATATCGGGCTCGAAGCTGAGAGTCCGCTGATATCGTGAAATTGTATGTAATAGTCGTCAGTTGACGAGAATATGTTCAGTCCTTTCAGGAAGTTCATTCCGAAAAACAGTATTATCACGCCTACGATGGCTACGAGCGCGATTTTCACTTCTTTATTAAATGCTTTCATATTCTTATTTGTTTCTGTTCGTTGTTTTGAATCCTTTTTATCTGTTTCTGTTCTGTTTGAATTCTCTAATAGCCTGATTGACGTCCATCTTTACGCCGTTCTTGAATGCTATGATGAATGCTTGCGGGAACTGCTCCAGTATATCCTTGCGCTTTCTGTACGTCGTGTTATAGTTATTGGAGGCTCCGGTGGTGTATTTCCACATGCCGTTCTCCTGATAGCATTCCACGTCCGTCAGTCCCTTGAAGTTAGGGTCGCTCTTTTTTAGTTGTCGGCTTGCGGCAATAATCTGCACCTTGAACACCGGCTTGCTGTCGTCCGTCTTTTCCTTTACGGATTTCTGCTTGGGCTTTTCAGTCTGTCTGGGCTTGTTAGCTTGCTTGGTCTTTTCGTTCTGCTGCCTTGTCTGCTGCTTTTTGGCAGGACGGTCGTTGCTTTCAGACTGACGGTCTTTGTTTCTGATGTTCTCTTCGTTCGCCTTGGTGTCTTGTTCCGCCTGTCTTGCGTCTGCCACGTCAGAGTCGTTCTTTTTTGTGTCGCTTTGCTGTGTTGTCTCAGGCAATGGGTCTGACAATGGCTTGTACGGGATGGTCATTCCCGTGTCATACTTGTTCTTGTATTCTACGAAGGCGTTGTATATGCCGCGTGCAATCTTGTCTATCTGATTCTTGTCGTTCAGCATTCGCTCTTCGTCGGGGGTTGAGATATATCCGAGCTCGATGAGGCAAGCCGGCATAGAGGTCAGCCTGAGTACGGCAAGGTTCTGCTGATGCACTCCCTTATTGGGACGGTTAGCCACCTTGCATACATGTTTTTGCAGCATCTTTGCCAGCTCGATGCTCTTTGTAAGGTTTCGGTCCTGTATAAACTCAAACATGATATTGCTTTCCGGCGAGTTGGGATCGAAGCCTACGTAATGCTGTTCATAGTCTTTCTCGAGCAGAATGACGGAGTTCTCACGTTTTGCCACTTCCAGGTTGGTCTTCTTGGCATGCGAGCGTCCGTCGCCGAGCGTGTATGTCTCGAAACCTCTCATCGTGTGGTTGCCTTGGAGAGCGTTGGTATGTACGGATATGAAGAGGTTTGCCTTCTTGCGGTTGGCTATTTCGGCGCGTTCGTACAAGGGGATAAACACGTCAGTCTTGCGTGTATACACCACAGTAACGTCGGGGCAATTACGCTCCACGTAGCGTCCGAATGCGAGTGCCACATTCAGGTTTATGTTTTTTTCCTTCGAAAAGCTGCCCGGTGCTCCGGTGTCTTTTCCACCGTGTCCGGGGTCGATGCAGAGTGTGAACTTGCGGTTAGCGCCGGCTGCTGCCGACACGAACGTTATGATGAGTATTATAGAGAGCAATATTTTTTTTGCCATAAATGAGATGCTGTAGGTTGGTCCAAATGTCTGAACTGCAACTTATTTTGGTGCAAAGATAGCGAATAAATCGTAAAAACGACGGCAAACTCGGAAAAACATGTTAGTATATTTTGCTTTGTCTTGTATTTTGCGTAAATTCGCAATATATTAAAGAAAAATATACAAATCTATAATTATGGCTCTTAAGTTATTCTATAAGAGCATCATATTGCTATGAAGACGCTTGGATGTATACGCTTTGCCGCTGCTGCATTATGTGCGGTCTTGTTGGCTATATTGACGGTGGCGTGCCACGATAAGAGGCAGCCGCGGTCGTCAAGGGTGCGGTCTGTCTATTACTGGAGCACCACGCTGAATATAGACTCCACGAAGACGGCTTTCCTTCGTGCCCACGGCATATCGCGTATGTATGTCCGCTACTTTGATGTGGTGGCGGATGCGAGTGGGAGAGCGGTGCCTAACGCCACGCTTAATTTCGCTACTGCAATGCCACAAGACGTCGACATTGTGCCTACGGTCTTCGTTATGCCCGAATGTCTTCGCGGCGACCGCAAGCAGTTGGCTTCGCTCATCGTCAAGCGCGTCCTCCAGATGAACGAGACCAATGATGTCAATGATGTCAAGGAGATACAGATTGACTGTGACTGGACTCTTTCCACACGCCGACTCTATAATGACTTCATGCAGGCTATGCTCGACGAATGCCATAGCCGACAGCTCCAACTCTCCTCCACCATTCGCCTTCACCAGCTCGCACAGACTCCGCCACCTGCAGACCGTGGCGTGCTGATGATGTATAACACGGGTGATGCCACCGACATACGTTGCCACAAACCTATTCTCGACCTGCATGACGCAGCCCCTTACTTGCCTTATCTGAAAGACTATAAGCTCAGCTTGAGCGCTGCTTATCCCGTCTTTACGTGGCGCATCCTGTTCCGTGGCGGTCAGTTCGTAGGCTTTGTCCATTACGATGGTGAATACCCGATACTCTCCAGCGACTCCATTGCCATCCGCCAACCCTCCCTCTCTGATATTATCTCAGCCGTAAACGCTATAGGCAACCGACGTCCTGAAGCCAACGACGAGATAATACTATTCGATCTCAATAACAACAATATTAACCGATTAAACTATGATGAGTATGAAAGGATTTTTAATAATTAGTTTGATTGCAGCCCTGCCGCTCATTGACGCCACGGCATGCATATCCGAGGGAAATACGCATAATCGTTATATGTTCTCCGTCTTTCGCCATGAAGCCATGACAGACGGTCCTGCATACTTGTATGATATCGACCGTTTCTGGCAGGATTATATGGGGGAGAACGGTCCCATCGGTGTCGATTACTTTAAATGGAACCGTGACGCAATCCTGAAGACTGCCAAGGAAAGAAACGATGAGGAGATGACAGCGTACATCAATTTGCTTAATCGTTACTTCAAGGCTTGTGAGGATTACGCCCGTGACGCATGGAGCTATCCCACAAAGGAGGATTTAGCACATCGGCGTCAGGCATTCACCGACGTTCTTGCCGCAGCAAAGGCATACGGCGGCAAGGCATTACGTCCGCAATACGTGCTGCTGCAGATGCGTGCAAACATGATGCTCGGCAATGACAATCTTAACGTAGCATTGTGGAAGACCTCAGCATCCAGCTTTCCTCAGAGTCCGTGGCGTGAAGCCATGCGCAACATCTATGCCCGTGCCTTGCTCAAGACAGGACAGCGTGGAGCTGCCTGCGACATCTATGCCGAGCAGGGCGACGTACAGTCCATCAAGTCTGTTATGCGCAACTATCGCAACCTTGCCGGCATAAGGACCATCTATGCAGAGAACCCTAACGCCCCGTCGCTCAATTACCTTGTGCAGGACTTTGTAAATAATGTGCAGGAAACGATTGATCAGAAGGCGAAAGGTGATAACGATGCTGAATGGTTTAAGCAGATAGATGCCAAGCAGGTGTATCGTAAGGAAGCGATGGCGTTTGTACAGTTTGCCCTTAATGCCGCCAACGACAGTAAGGTGAAGTCGCCGAGTCTGTGGCTTGCGGCTGCAAGCATGATTGACTATCTGTTCGGAAACACGGAGCGTGCTATGGCGGAAGCCGAAAAGGCTGTTGCCTCTGACGGCAGTCAGCGCATGCGCGACAATGCCCGTGCCATACGCCTGCTTGTCTCGACGCGTGACAACAAGCCTACAAAAGAATATACTGACTATCTGCTTGGCGAGTTCCGTTGGCTTGACAATAAGATAGAAGAAGAACGAGGCGGCAGCTTCTCTTATGGCAATCACTATACTGATGTGAAGGAACGCGTGGTACATCGCGGTCTGGAACAGCTCTTCCGCCGTGCAGGTATGGACAATACTGCCCTTGCCTTGTGTGCCATGACGAATGCTGATGACAAGTATTTCTATATGGAGCAGAGTCAGGCAGACCCTACTATATATAGTGAAAACCAGAATGTGACGTACAGTCCGTGGAACGAGTATTTCTGCAAGATGGACAGTCTTACTGCCGACCGCCTTGCCGACTATTACCGTTATCTCTCGTCCAGTCATGACAATGCCTTTGACGAATACTGTGCTCAGAACTCTTACCGCGATGCCGACTACTTCAATGACCTTATCGGTACGAAGCTGATAGCCGAGGGACGTTTTGCTGAAGCCATACCGTATCTTGACGGTGTGTCGATGTCGCTTCTTTCTTCCCAGCTCATAAGCGCTTACTCGTCACAACGCCGTTATGACGTGCCGCGATGGTTCGGCAAGCAGAGGGTCAGCGAGTGTTATGAGCCGGTAACAGTAAACCGTAACATAAAGCTCGACTATTGTCGCGATATGGCTGACCGCCTAAATCGCTACAATCTTGCACGCGAAGGCGCTGCTAAGCAGCAGATGGCTTACGACCTTGCCGTGCGTTATTATCAGGCTTCATGTTACGGCGACTGTTGGTTCCTCACTCATTATTACAGCAGCGTCATGGATTCGGCTCGCTCTTGGGAGAAAGACTTTGCCGCTGAGACGGTGAAGTATCTTAATGTGGCTAAGCGAAGCGACGACCTGCAGTTGCGTTACCACTCCGTTTACGCCCTCGCGTTCATGCCCGTAGACAAGTGGGCTGAATTTGAGTATGACGGTAAAGTGATTCTCTATCCGCACTCTGCTCAATACGAGGCGTTATACGAACTTAGCTTGTTTGCAATGGCTTATCCCAATATCGTGGACCAGTATACGCGTCGTTGCGACGTGCTTAAGAGGTACGAATATTATCTGCCTTAGCTTTAGTCTTCTCCGCGCGTTACCGTTATCTCAACTCCGGCTCCGTTACAGTCGGCGCCCATCGGTGGGTTGAGTTTGGTGATGCGTAGCGTTATAGAGGTGATGTCCGCATAACTTGCCATAAGATGGTCTGTTATGCGGCCCGCCACATGCTCTATTAGTTTTGACGGGACATTCATCTCCTCTTTTATTATATTGTATACCTCGGCGTAGTTGAGCGTGTCAGCTACGTCGTCGGTATACATTGCCTTAGATATGTCATATCCCACGCGTACATTTATTATATAGTCATTGCCGGTGAGCTGCTCTTGAGGCAGTACACCATGACACGCGTGCAGACGAATGTCGTCTATATGTATGAAAGATTTCATTATCTAAATTGAGGAATAGATAAGTTTAGAATTGAGAGTTTAGAATTGAGAGTTATGATTACTCTATATTTATACTATTATAATATATACAATTAAGCATATCATAACTCTCAATTCTCAACTCTCAATTTTCAACTATAAATTGTGATTTATCCGCAGCGTGAAGCACCGCAGTTCTTGCATATCAGGCATCCTTCCTGATAGACGAGGGTCTCCTGTCCGCATGACGGACACACCAGTCCTTTGGCTGCCGTTCCGTCCACCATGTATTTCTTGAGTGCACGTTCCACGCCGTTCTTCCATGTGTTGATGCTCTGGTCCTTAAGCTGCAGCGAGCTGACGAGCTTTATTACGTGGTCGATGGGCATACGATAACGCAGCACTCCGGAGATAAGCTTGGCATAGTTCCAGTATTCCGGGTTGAATTTCTCCGAAAGTCCCTCCACCGTGGTCTTATATCCGCGCTTGTTCTCGAACTGGAAGTCATAGCGCTTCGTGCCGTCGGGGTTGGTCTGCTTGATGATGCGGCCCTTCGTTACTGTCTTGGGAAGGGCTATTCCTTCTTCGTCGTCCTGCAGTCCGGTGAATATCTCGTAAGGATAGCCGTCCAGCAATCCTACGAAAGCCACCCACTTCTCCTTGTTGTTCTGGAAACGAACCACGTCACAGTCCAGTTCCTTCGGACGCGTCTCCGTCACTGCCATTACCGGTATGCGGTCTGTGCTGACCTTCTCCTTCTGGGTAGCGCTTTTCTTCTTGTCCTTCTTTGAAGCAGAAATCATCACACCCGAGCGGCTGCCGTCGCGATAGATGGTGCATCCCTTACATCCCGAGCGCCAAGCCTCTACGTAAAGCTTGCCAACGAGTTCTTCGCTTACGTCGTTCGGAAGGTTTACGGTCACGCTGATGGAGTGGTCCACCCACTTCTGAATGGCGCCCTGCATTCTCACCTTCATCAGCCAGTCCACGTCGTTGGCGGTGGCTTTATGGTACGGCGATCGTGCCACGAGTTCGTCTATCTCGTCCTGGGTGTATCGCTTGCTGGTGTCGATGCCGTTCACCTCCATCCATGTGAGGAACTTCTTGTGGTAAACGATATACTCCTCGTATGAGTCGCCCACCTCGTCCGTGAAGTCCACGTGTACGTCAGCGTCGTTGGGGTTCACCTTTCTGCGGCGCTTGTATACGGGCATGAATACAGGCTCGATGCCGCTTGTGGTCTGTGTCATGAGCGATGTGGTGCCGGTCGGAGCGATGGTCAGACAGGCAATGTTGCGGCGTCCGTATGTCATGATGTCGTCGTAGAGCGACGGGTCAGCCTCCTTTATTCTGAGGAGGAACGGGTTGGCAGCCTCACGCTTCGCATCGAACACCTTGAAAGCTCCGCGCTCACGAGCCATGTCTACGGAAGAGCGGTAGGCGGCGAGAGCCAGTGTGCGGTGTACGCTGACGCTGAAGTCGGTGGCTTCCTGCGTGCCGTAGGTCAGCCCCATTGCTGCTATCATGTCGCCCTCAGCCGTGATGCCCAAACCGGTGCGTCGTCCCTGCGAGCTCTTGTCCTTTATCTTCTCCCAAAGATGATATTCTGCGTGCTTGATGTCGTCGGTCTGCGGGTCGTGCTTTATCTTGTCCATGATAAGGTCAATCTTCTCCAACTCCAGGTCGATGATGTCGTCCATGATGCGCTGTGCCTTAGCTACGTGCTCCTTGAAAAGGTCGAAGTCGAAGCTTGCCTCCGGAGTGAACGGATTGCGTACGTAAGAGTAGAGGTTCACTGAAAGCAGGCGGCACGAGTCGTACGGGCAGAGAGGTATTTCGCCGCACGGATTGGTGCTGACGGTGCGGAATCCGAGGTCGGCGTAACAGTCAGGGATGCTCTCGCGTATGATGGTGTCCCAGAAGAGGATGCCCGGCTCGGCGCTCTTCCATGCGTTATGCACAATCTTCTGCCACAATGCCTTGGCGGAAATCTCCTTCTTTACCTGCGGGTCTGCAGCGTCAATGGGAAATTGCTGTGTGTATGGCTTGCCGTCGATGGCAGCCTGCATGAATGCGTCGTCAATCTTGACGCTCACATTGGCTCCCGTCACCTTTCCTTCCGTCATCTTGGCGTCGATGAACGCCTCGCTGTCCGGATGCTTGATGCTTACGGAGAGCATAAGGGCTCCGCGGCGTCCGTCCTGCGCCACCTCGCGAGTGGAGTTGCTGTAGCGCTCCATGAACGGCACAAGGCCGGTGGAGGTCAGAGCCGAATTATTTACAGGCGAGCCCTTAGGGCGAATCTGCGAAAGATCATGACCCACGCCGCCGCGACGCTTCATCAGCTGCACCTGCTCTTCGTCCAGGCGCATGATGGCTCCGTACGAGTCGGCGTCGCCTTCAATGCCTATCACGAAGCAGTTGCTCAGCGATGCCACCTGATGGTCGTTGCCGATACCGGTCATCGGGCTGCCGGCGGGTATGATATATCTGAAATGGTCGAGCAGGCTGAACACTTCCTGCTCATTCATGGGGTTGGCGTATTTGCTCTCTATGCGAGCAATCTCCTTAGCGATGCGGTGATGCATGTCTGTGGGCGACACCTCATAGATGTTGCCGAAGCTATCCTTCATGGCATACTTGCTCACCCATACACGGGCGGCGAGTTCGTCACCGTCGAAGTATTTCAGCGAGGTCTGGAATGCCTCGTCATAAGAGTATGTTTTCTGATTTTCCATTATATATATGTAGATGTGTTTTCTCTTGACCGTAATGTCTGCAAAACTACAATAATAATTCCATATATAAGAATCATTTCATATATATTTTGAGAAAAAGCATACGCCTCCTTTCTCTTGTTTCCGTTAAAAGCACTACCTTTGTGGAATACAAAATAACAAGAAAAATGAAGACCATAAACACACGACGTACAATACGTAAATATGCCACCCGTGAGGTGGAAAACGAGTTGCTCCACCGCCTTCTTGCTGAGGCTGAGCGCACGCAGACAATGGGCAATCTCCAGTTTTACAGCGTAGTGGTAACACGCGATGACGAGATGAAGCGCCGTCTGGCTCCCGCACATTTCTGCCAGCCGATGGTGACGGAGGCTCCTGTGGTGCTGACGTTCTGCGCCGACACCCGCCGCACCACAAAGTGGGCGGAATGCCGTGACGCCAATCCCGGATTTTCTAATTTCCTCTCCTTCATGAACGGAGCAACGGACGCCCTGCTTTACTGCCAGACATTCTGCAATCTGGCTGAGGAGGAAGGCCTTGGCTGCTGCTTCCTCGGCACCACCGTCTATAGTCCGCAGACTATCATCGACGTCCTTCAGCTCCCGCCGCTCGTAATGCCGGTGGCCACCATCACGCTCGGTTGGCCCGACGAGACGCCAGACCTTACTGAGCGTCTGCCGCTTGAGGCTGTCATGCATGAGGAGGTCTATCATGACTACACCCCGCAACTCATCAATCGCTTCTACGAGGAGAAGGAGTCGCTGCCTGAGAATCGCCGCTTCGTTGAGATAAACAACAAGCAGACTCTCGCGCAGGTCTTCACCGATTGCCGTTACACCAAGTCGGACAATGAACATATGTCCGTAACTATGCTTGAGGCTCTACGCAAGCAGGGATTCCTTGATTAGAAAGAGTAAGAACGCAATCAAGGGGTCTATATGCCATCTTTCATCGTGGCATATAGACCCCTTGATTGCTTAACAGCATATACAATTTGCAAATACATTTGTTAATCTTTAAAGAAAGGGGTAAAGTCAGACCAATCTTCCACTCTAAAAGCTCTGATATCTCTTACCGAATCTTTAAACCAAGATACAGATTTTAGAGCATTCATAGCTTGTACAAGATGTAGCATATCATTATCATTGGAAAGATAAACACTACCCTGTGTTGCATAGTAATCATAACCACGCAATAATTTCTTTATTTCGTAGTATGCATTATTATAAGGCTCTCCGTAATTTTTACTAAGAGCGTTTATATCCATGTCAAAAGCAATCGCAAACATTATGCTATCTTAAAATATTTGGACTGACCAAAGAATATTCTGCCAAAATTATCTTTGATGGAAATAACCAATCCCATAAAAGGATTATGCTCAATATCAATAACTTGACCTTCAATCCAGTCTGTCAAACCTGTCAAAGAAGGATTCACCTTCATAATATCTCCTATTTTCGGTTCCATAATTTCTTTGTTTTGTTTTTATACGCTCACAAAGCTAATCTTTTATTTTGAAAGCGCAAAGAAAACGTGAGAAAAGTTTCGAAAAACATGGTTGTAGCTCTTGAAGACAATTATTTGTTGAAAGAAAAGTATGATATATTGCATATTAACTTTAACTTTGCAAAAGTTCACTAAAGACGAAAAATCGTATGGATATATATAATCATAATCAGACGGAAGCTCCCGTAGCGCTCTCACTATACGAGCTTAACAGCCTCGTGGCTGAGGCCATTAGCATCGGCGTGCCCGGACAGTACTGGGTGGAGGCGGAGATTTCGGAAGCGCGTGAGGTGCGCGGACATTGCTATCTTGAGCTGGTGGAAAAGGACGACCGCTCCAATACGCCAGTGGCTCGCGCTTCGGCGAAGTGCTGGCAGAACCGATGGTCCATCATCCGTCCCATGTTTGAGCGGGTGACGGGACAGCGCCTGCATGCCGGAATGAAGGTGATGTTGCGCGTGTATGCCAACTTCCATGAAGCGTACGGCTTTTCGTGGATAGTGTCCGACATCAATCCCGAGTATACGTTGGGCGACCTTGCCAGACGACGTAAGGAGATTGTGGAGCGTCTGAAGGCGGACGGCGTGTTCGACCTTCAGCGTGAGCTAATCCTGCCGATGTTCGCGCAGCGCATAGCTGTGGTGTCAAGCGAAGGGGCTGCTGGCTTCGGCGACTTCTGCCGACAGCTCCATGACAATGCCGGAGGCTATCAGTTTGATGTCCGCCTTTTTCCTGCCGTGATGCAGGGCGAGGCTGTGGAGAGAAGCGTGGTGGAGGCGCTGAACGCCATATATGAGGTACAGGAACAGTATGACTGTGTGGTGATAATCCGTGGTGGTGGCGCCACCAGCGACCTCTCCGGCTTCGACACGCTTGCCTTGGCGGAGAACGTGGCTAACTTCCCTCTTCCCATTATCACCGGCATCGGACATGACCGTGACGAGACTGTGCTCGACCTCGTGGCTTTCGCTCATGTGAAGACTCCGACGGCGGCTGCCCAGCTGCTTGTGGACAATCTCTCGCAGACGGCGGCTCTTGCCGACCGCCTCTGCCAGCGTGTCGTCCTTGCGGCACGTCGTCGTATGGAGATGGAGCAGGGCAGGCTGCGTTCGCTCGCAAGCAGAATCCCCGTGCTCTTCTCTCTTGTTGGCGAGAAGGAGACGGGACGTCTTGACCGCCTCACGGCACGCATAAACAGCTCCTTGGCTCTTACCATCTCTGCCCAGCGCCAGCACCTCGACCGCCTCACTGCCTCCGTACGCGATCAGACCCTACGCCGTATCACCGCCGAACAGCATCGCCTCGAAATGCTCGAGCGTCGCGTAGAGGCGGAGAACCCCGAAAGACTCCTGAAGCGCGGCTACAGCATCACCACCTATAAAGGACGCACCGTACGCGACGCCTCCCAACTCCCGCCCGACGCAGAAGTGGAAACGCATGTGGAGAACGGCAGCTTCCGTTCGCGTGTGGTGAAGTAGTGTTTTTGACAGGAAGACATGTTTTTGACATGAAGACATGAAGAACATGTTTTAATTCTATCTATTCATAACTGAATAGTTACAAGATTCGTTCAAATTCTAAATATTCCATACAATTCGTTCATTTACTTGGTTGTAACAAGAAAAAACGTTATCTTTGTAACGTTGATTCCCGGTAGCCTCTGATTCGTCAAGCTATCGGGTCTTGTTTTATATACGTTTTGCTTACAAAAATACATTATTTTTTCAGCAAAAACGTTTGTACTATTTACCCCAATTCGGGATAAAATAGCGATTAGTTGCATGTTAAGACAGATACATGAATCCTCTTCCCATGCCATCAGACATGGGCTATATATAAAGAATCGAAAGAGATTATTCTGTCCTTAGAACAATGTAAGTTGCTTCGTGTCTTCGATGCAGTATCCTTGCAATGCCTTTGGCTTGTTATCAAAGAAACAATATGCTCCCAAGGCAGAAATAAGGTTCATGATAAAGTTGCTTA